>Ga0209829_10000070_pt1 | contig 84623 bp, 67 predicted proteins | sample C_140205_EF_Meta_FD_187311 | JGI IMG/M metagenome (GOLD analysis project Ga0209829, IMG submission 187311) | Freshwater microbial communities from Lake Croche, Canada to study carbon cycling - C_140205_EF_MetaG (SPAdes) (version 2) | ecosystem: Environmental > Aquatic > Freshwater > Lake...
GGCTTTCAATCCCGGAGCGTTAAACACTTCCCGGGAGAAACGCCGAAAAATCCGCCAACGGCGTGGATTTCTAATGGGAAAATCCGAACTAAACTCCCGGAGCGTTTAACGCGCGGGTTCCGTAACACGTTTAACCCCCGGGATATCATCCCGGTCGTTAAACGATCCGAACTAAGTTCGGATACTTTCAGAGAATGGTCGGGCGGGTGAGATTCGAACTCACCGCCCACGTTTGCGACACCGCGATGTTAGCCAGCCGGGCGGATTTTGATGAGGAGGTCTTTGCTTTCCACGGTGTCACCGAGGGCGATGTGGAGCTCGGCGACGACGCCGTCGCAGGGCGCGTAGACGGTGTTCTGCATCTTCATCGCTTCCATCATGAGCAGCTTGTCGCCCTTCGCGACTTTACTGCCGACGGAAACGGAGAGCGTCGCAATCAGGCCAGGGATCGGCGCGGCGACATGAGTCACGTCGGCGAGATCGGCTTTCGGACGGGCTTTCGTTTTCGGGGTGATCGTCTTGTCGATGATGAACGTCTCGCGGCCGATGCCGTTGAGTTCGTAGCTGATCGTGCGGCGGCCATCCTTGTCCGCTGGGCTGACGGAAATCAGGCGGATAATGAGAACTTTGCCTTCTTCGATATGGACGGAGATTTCTTCGCCGGGCTTGAGGCCGTAGAAAAACGCGGAAGTCGGGAGGACGCTGACGTCGCTCGAGGCTTGGAGGTGTTTCGCGAAGTCGGCAAACACCGTGGGATACATCAGGTGAGAGTAAAGGTCGTCGTCGGTCGCGGGGCGCTTGAGTTTCTCGGAGAGATCGGAGCGAGTCTTGACGAGATCGATCGCGGCGGCGGACGCGGAGTTTTTCTTCTTCGCATCATTGAGGTATTTCGCGCGGGCTTCCTTGTGGCGTTTTTCACCGAGGACCACGAGCGAGACTTGCTCCGGCCAGCCGCCTTCGGGCCAACCGAGACCGCCGCTCATCATGTCGATGACGGACTCGGGGAAGGGGACCGAGCCGGGTTCGAGGTTGACGACGTCGCTGGCTTTGATTCCGCGGCTGAAGAGGAAGAGCGCCATGTCGCCGACGACTTTCGAGGAGGGCGTGACTTTCACGATGTCTCCGAAGAGTTGATTCACGTCGGCATAGCCGCGTGCGATCTCCGGCCAGCGGTGGGCGACGCCCATGGAATTGGCCTGTTCTTTGAGGTTCGTGTATTGGCCGCCCGGCATTTCGTGAAGGTAGACCTCGGCGGAACCGCTCTTGGGCGCGGTATCGAAGGGGGCGTAGAACGAGCGGACGGCCTCCCAGTAATCGGAGAATTCGTTCAGGGCGGGGAGGTCGAGCTGCGTGTCGCGCGGTGTGTGCTGGAGCGCGGCGACGATCGAGTTGAGGTTCGGCTGCGAGGTGCTGCCGCTCATGGAGGCGAGGGCAAGATCGACGACATCGACGCCGGCGTCCGCCGCACGCAGAATCGAAGCGGAGGCGATGCCGCTGGTGTCATGGGTGTGGAAGTGGATCGGCAGTCCGACTTCTTCCTTGAGGGTCTTCACCAGTTTTTGCGCGGCGTAGGGGCGGCAGAGACCGGCCATGTCTTTGATCGCGAGGAAGTGCGCGCCCATTTTTTCAAGCTCCTTCGCGAGGCGGACGTAGTATTTGAGGGAGAACTTGTCGCGCTGCTCGTCGAGGATGTCGCCGGTGTAGCAGAGGGCGGCTTCGCAGATGCCGTGGGTCGCGTTGACGGACTCCATGGCGACGCGGAGGTTCGGGAGGTAGTTGAGCGAGTCGAAGACGCGGAAAATATCCATGCCGTTGGCGGCGGCGTGTTTCACGAAACCGGCGACGACGTTGTCGGGGTAGTTGGTGTAGCCAACGGCGTTGGCGCCGCGGAAGAGCATCTGGAAGCAAATATTCGGGACGCGGGCGCGAAGCTGGCGGAGACGTTCCCACGGGTCCTCGTTGAGGAAACGCATTGCAGTGTCGAAGGTGGCGCCGCCCCACATTTCGAGGGAGAAGAGCTCCGGGGTCCGGTGGGCGAGGGCGTCGGCCGCGGCGAGCATGTCGTAGCTGCGGACGCGCGTGGCCATGAGCGATTGATGAGCGTCGCGCCACGTGGTGTCGGTGACGAGGAGGCGCTTTTGCTTGGTGGTCCACTCGGCGAATTTTTTGGGCCCGAGTTGCAGGAGCAGTTGGCGCGAACCGGCGGGCGGAGCGACGCGGTGGTCGTAGGCGAGGAGCGGAGCGGGCGCGAAGGGCTTTTCGGGACGGTAGCCCTTGGCGTGGGGGTTGCCGTTGACGATGACGTTGCCCAGGAAGTTGAGGAGCTTCGTCGCGCGGTCGCGGCGGGGCTTAAAGGCGAAGAGCTCGGGCGTATTGTCGATGAGCGTAGTCGTCGCCTGGCCGGCGCGGAACTGCGGATGCGCAATGAGATTCTCGAGGAACGGAATGTTGGTTTTGACCCCACGAATGCGGAATTCGGAGAGCACCCGGCGCGCACGGTTCATGGCGATTTCGTAGGTTTGCGCGCTCGTGATGCTCTTCACGAGCAGCGAGTCGTAGAACGGCGTGATGACCGCGCCGGAGTAGCCCATACCGCCGTCGAGGCGGACGCCAAAACCACCGGGCGAGCGATAGGCGAGAATGCGGCCGTAATCGGGGATGAATTTATTTTCGGGATCTTCCGTCGTAATGCGGCATTGGATCGCGTAACCGTTGCGCGGGATCTCGGTCTGGTAGGGCATGCCGACTTCCGGCGAATGAAGGGCGTGGCCCTGCGCGATGAGAATTTGGGCGCGGACGAGGTCGAGGCCGGTGATGACTTCGGTGATCGTGTGCTCGACCTGAATGCGTGGGTTCATCTCGATGAAGAACCACTCGTGGCGGTCGAGATCGTAGAGGAATTCGACGGTGCCGGCGTTGTCGTAGCGGATCTCGCGGGCCATGCGGGCGGCGGCGTCGCACAGTTCGCGGACGATTTTTTCCGGGAGCCCGAAGGACGGGGCGACCTCGACGACTTTTTGGTGGCGGCGCTGGACCGAGCAATCGCGCTCGTGGAGATGGATGACGTTGCCGTGCTTGTCCCCGAGGATCTGGACCTCAATGTGCTTGGCGCGCGGGATGTATTTTTCGAGGAAGACGGCGGGATTGCCGAAGGCGCGACCGGCTTCGCCCTGGGCCTCGTCGAGGAGATGGGCGAGATCGGAGGCCTTGTGCACGACACGCATGCCGCGACCGCCACCGCCGAACGCGGCTTTGATAATGAGCGGGAAGCCGATGTTTTTCGCGGTCTTGAGGGCTTCGTCGCGGTCGGTGATTGGCTCTTCGGTGCCGGGCAGGGTCGGAACGTTGATGCGTTGGGCGAGCGCACGGGCGGCGGTCTTGTCGCCCATCATTTCGAGCAACTCGGGGCGCGGGCCGACGAAAATGAGGCCGGCTTTCTCGCAGGCGCGGGCGAAATTCGCATTTTCAGAGAGGAAGCCATAACCCGGGTGAACGGCGTCCACTCCGTGCTCTTTGGCGGCGGCGACAATGCTGTCGATGTCGAGGTAGGCGGCGACCGGGCCCTTGCCTTGCCCGACTTGGTAAGCCTCGTCTGCTTTGTAGCGGTGAATGCAGAGCCGGTCTTCTTGGGCGAAGATGGCGACGGTGCGGAGATTGAGCTCGGTGCCGGCGCGGAAGATCCGGACGGCGATCTCGCTGCGGTTGGCGGCCATCAGTTTCTTGATGGGGCGAATAGCGGGCGCGACGAGCGCGGGCTGGGAGGAGCGGGACTGGGCGGGGGTTTTGGCGGAGGGCATCGGCAAAGGAGCTAGGTGAATTGCTGCTTCGCGGGTCGGGTCGCAATGCCAAAGCTACGGATACAAAAAATCCCACCGCACTTGAGCGGTGGGATCGGAAACGCCCTGCGCGGAAAGACGTCGAGGAGCAAAAAAGCCCTTGCGGAGCAGTGCCTAGTTGCGATCGATAAAGGGAAGTCGGAGTTGGTCGAGATTGGCCCGGAACGACAGGCTGTATTGCGTGCCAAAGGTGCGGCGCGAAGTATTGCGGCCGCCCTGATAGAAATTGCGCCACGAGTCGTTCGTCAGATTTGAGCCCGTCAACTCAAGCGAGTAAATGCGGCCCAAGTTGACCTTCACACTGCCATCCCAGCGGGAGTGGCTGGACTCGAAGACGGGCAGGAGGTTGGTGGTGGTCGCGGCAGTCGTAATCGCTTGAGGAAAATATGTATTGCGGATGTTAAGCGTGAACAACCTGCGCGGGGCCGTAAACGTGATACCCCAACTCGAGTTCCAGTCGTAGAAGTTGGGTGCGAGCGGTTTGGTGAGGAGACCGGCGCGGTTGGGGGCCTCGCCCTTGGTGTTCTTGTTGTAACTGCCAAATACATCCCAGCCGCGCACGGCCTCGGGTAAGAACTTCAAATACGGATTTAGTCCTTGGCGGATGGAGGCCTCATAGCCTTCGAACTGACCTTTGCCTCCGTTGGTCTGACTGATGAGATCGTAGTCGCCGTAGGCGTTGTCGTAGGCGTCCTCGGGGCTGCCGCCAATGATCGAGTCTCGGTCATTGATGATGTAATTTGTGATCGTTTTGCGAAACCAGCCGAGGGTCACACTGCCTGCAGGGCGAGTGTAGAGCTCCAGATGGAGATCGATGTTCCGCGAGTAGGTGGGCAGCAGACCAGCATTATTCACCGAGACGGTGCGTGGCGTTGCGGTATCGTTGACGGTGGTGGATGGCAAAATGCTCTGCACGCCGGGGCGGGACATGGAGCGCGTAACGGCGCCTCGGAAAAGCAAGTCGGGCGTAAATCGGTAGACGGCCTGAGCATTGGGGAAATAGTCGGTGTAGTCGCTCGTGGCGCGCTGGGTTTGCGAGTAGAGCGCCAATTGCTGCTGAAGTGCGTCGGTGATGCCGCGCGTGGCCGAATTCACACGATAGAGACCGCGGAGAAAATTTTCCGTCTGCTCGCCGCGGACGCCTCCCGTGAAGGTGAACTTGGGGCCGATCTTCATGGTGCCGGCGACGTAAGCGGCGGTGATGTCTTGCGCCATGGATTGGCTGTTGCTGAAGCGGCGGGCGATGTTGGCAGCGGCGATGTCCTGAATCGCGAGCGGATATTTATTCATGTAGCCGGCGACCTTGTAAGGATCGAGCAGCGGCGGCTTGCGAATGCCATAGAGGAATTTGTCGCCGTAGGTGTCGGCCCCTTCGAACAGAGACGCGTTGAGAGTGTTTGGGCCGTCGTCGGCGGTGCCGGCGATGCCGTCTGGACCGAGAAAATTGAGGACGATCTGGCCGGCCTGTTTCTTGCGGTGCAATTGGTAGAGACTCGCGCCCGTGCGGAACTCGAGCGGGAAGCGGAGGGTGGCGAAGTTGCGCTTGGCATCAAATTTCAGGTTCCACGTGCGATCGTTTTGAAAACGCGGCGACGTTTGGAGCGAGAGACCGGTGGTGTTCGTGTAGCTACGCAAATCGTAGAGATCGGGACCGGCGGTTTGCACGAGGGACAGTGGTGCTGGAGTGGCGGGACTGGCGGTCATGCGAACGGCGACTCCTTGAGCTGCGACGAGGTTGAATTGCACGGACTGGATCATCGACGGCAAGTCGGTGACTTTGGAGTCGGACTTGGAGTAGCTCGCGGAGCCGTCGAATTTCCACTGGCCGATTTTATGTTCGATGCTTCCGGTATAGCCATAGCTGACGCCAATCTGGTCGCTGTAGTCATCGAAGACGTCGACGCCCGCGTTGCGGACAATGGCATCCGTGGTCGTGGCCGCGGCGTCAATGGTGCCGGGCTTCACGCGAAACGTGTGGCTGCGGCTCTGGTTGAGGTAGCCGTTATACGAGGTCTTCAGTTTCAACACCGTATTTTGTGCTAGCTTGTAGTCGCCGCCGAGCGAGAGCGTGCGACGGTTCTTTACCTGCGGACCGTCGACGAGCGTGAAGGTGTTGACGTTGAAGCGGGAGTTTTCCGTAACCGGGTTGGCCACCGTGCCGGCGACAAAAGCCGAGTAACCCATCGCGTAGTTGTGCTGCGGATTGATGACGTTGCTCTCAAAATAGGAAACGGTAATGCCGAGTGTGTTGTTCAAGAATGCCTCGGAGTAGCTGAGTCCGCCGCCGGGCTTGATTCGGTGGGTGGGGCGGGCACCAGGTCCGGGCACCTCACCGAGGCGGAGCATTTCGCTGTTGGCAGAAAGGGTGAAGGTGGTGCTGAAGCGTCGGCCTTTCTGCGCAAAAGCATTTTTGGTGACAGCGTTGATGACACCACCGGTCGAAGGGGACATCCATGGCGGCGGTGCCTTGAAGACCTCGATCGTCTCAATGTTGTTAATCGTCGCGGAACTGAATTCAAAGGCGCGGCTGGAAGCGTCGGAGCTGCCGGTGCTGGAGCGGGGCGGGGTGCCGGCGGCGGCCGGAATCTGACCATCGAAGGTGAACAGGGTGGCTTCGGGATCCTGACCGCGCATGGAGACGGTGCTGGCATCTGCGTTGGAAAAGTTGACTTGGAGGCCGGGGACGTAGCGGAGGAATTCACCGATGTTGCCGTCGGGCACGATCCCGAGTGTGTCGGCCGAAATCGCCTGGATAAACACGTCGGATTTTTTCTGTTGGTTAACGGCCGCGGCATTGCCCTCCACTTCGGCCGCGACGGTGAACGCGTCTAATTTGTAGATACCAGACGTAAGCGTGAAATCTTGGACCGCTTTCGCTCCGGCGGTGACGGTCACCCGGCGTTTCTCCGGATCGAGGCCGGTATACGATACTACGAGATTATAGATTCCGGGTGTCAGTCCGATGAGCTCATAGGTGCCGTCACGGTCGGTGAGAATTGCGCGATTGGTACCGTCAATTTTAACTTCGGCGCGATCAAGGAACAGGCGCGTGCTTTGGTTTGAAACGGCGCCAGTGATGGAGCCGGTGGTGGCCTGAGCCAGCAGGCCGACGGTCGTGGAGCACACAATGGCCACGACGGTGAAAAATCGAGTGAAGCGAGTGTTCGAATAGCCGCGTGGGACCAGGTCAGTAGTCAGTAGACGTGCATTCATTGATGGGGCGTGATTTTAGAAATTGACCGAACGGAGTTCGAGGCGGGGGAAATCAGAAGGCGGCGCACCGTCACAAGAGCCAAGCAGCACTCGGGTGGACAGTCCGAAAATTGGCACCAGACACCGAAATATTCATCGGCGCGGCGCCGGGCGGTCGAAGAAATCGGGCGCTCCAAAAAATCCGTCGCATCCGAAACGCCGTCAATTCGTCTGGCCGCAAACAGCTGCCGCCACGGCACGATCGCTAGTCAACGTTCACTCGAACAACTTGCCCCATGAAATTCGCCCGCGTCTTCCTGCCGGTCATCGCCATCGTTGTGGCGACTCCGGATATTACGGTTCGGGCCGATGTCTCGATCAACTGGCTGGATCAAACTCCGCCGGGAATCGCCACCGGGCTGAGTTTCGGCGTACCGTGGGCGCAAGGCACCGTGAAAAAAGACCAAGGATTTGCACTCGCGGCAGCCGACGGCGAATTGCTCCCGGTGCAAACCTGGCCGTTGGCCTATTGGCCGGACGGCTCCCTGAAATGGAGTGGGCTCGCCACGGTGGCAGGGCCGGAGGCCAAGGCCCCCTTTCGACTCTTGATGCAGGACGGCGCGGTGACCCAAGGTTCGCTCCGGGTCCGACGAAGCGACACCACTGTAGAGGTCGATACCGGGAAAATGAGGTGTCGAGTCGCTCTGTGGGGTGGGAATTTGATCGAGGCGATGTGGATCGACGGACGAGAGGTTGCACGGTTGGGCCGGCTCGTATGCATCGTGCAAGATGGTCCCGACGGCGCGGCCGACGCCACGCCGAAGCGTGAGAAATTTTCCAGCAAGGTGAACAAAGTGACGGTGGAGCAATCGGGCCCGGTGCGGGCCGTGCTGAAGATCGACGGAGTGCACAAGGCGGTGGCCGGATCGCGGGAGTGGCTGCCATTTTCTGTGCGCTTGTATTTTTATGCGGGACAGGAAGCGGTGCGAATGGTGCATACGGTTATTTACGACGGCGACGAACAGCGGGACTTCGTGCGCGGACTTGGGATCGAGTTTGGCGTGCCTTTGCGTGAGGAAATCCAAAACCGGCATGTGCGTTTTTCCGGCGAAGGCGGCGGTTTGTGGGCCGAGCCAATCCAGCCGGCCGTCGGACGTGGCAATGCAGTGGTGTTGGATCCGAAAGAGGGCGCCAACGTTTACCCTGATCAACTCGCCGGTAAACGAATTCCCAACAAGGTCCAATTGAGCGAACGCAGCCAGGGTTGGCTGGCCGATTGGGCGGTATGGGACTCATTCAAGCTGACCCAGCCCAACGCCGACGGATTCTCGGTCGTCAAGCGCACGAACGCCCAGAGCGCTTGGATTCCGTGCGGGGCGGGACGCCGGGCGTCGGGCCTCGTGTTGGTGGGGGATGTCAGCGGCAGCCTGGGCGTCAGCGTGAAGAATTTTTGGCAATCCCATCCGACCTCACTCGAGGTGGCGAATATGACCTCCAACGAGGCGCTGCTCCGGGTTTGGCTGTGGTCACCGGAGGCGCCGGCCATGGATATGCGGCATTATGATACGCGCGCCCATGGACTCATTGCGGTCTATGAAGACGTCCAGCCGGGCCTCAGCACACCACTCGGAGTCGCACGGACGAGTGAGCTCACCCTGTTTCCCAGTGGAGGGATGCCGCGCAGGGAAACCACGGCGCAATTGGCCCACGTGGGCAGCGAACCACCGCGGTTGGCATGCACGCCCGGGTATCTGCATTCGGTGAGAGCGCTCGGTATCTGGAGCCTCCCGGACAAGTCGACGCCGTTCAAACGCGCGGTGGAAACACAGCTCGAGACCACGCTCGCCTATTACCAGAAGCAGGTGGAGCAGCAGCGTTGGTATGGTTTCTGGGATTTCGGCGACGTGATGCACTCGTATGATCGCGAACGACACGTCTGGAACTACGACCTTGGGGGCATGGCGTGGGACAACACAGAGCTCGGGACGGACATCTGGCTTTGGCAGAGTTTCCTGCGGACCGGCAGGGCGGACATATTCCGGATGGCGGAAGCGATGACCCGGCATACCAGCGAGGTCGATTGCTACCATCTCGGTGCACTCGCGGGCCTCGGTTCCCGGCACAACGTGCGCCATTGGGGCTGCGGCGCGAAGGAAGCCCGCATCAGCATGGCGTATCTGAAGCGCTATTATTTCTATCTCACAACCGACGAGCGCACGGGCGATCTCATGCACGAAGTTGCCACGGCGGACTACCGGACGCTCGATTTCGATCCGATGCGTCTGGCCCAACCCATCACGGAAGCCGAGAAAAAGCATCCCGCACGTCTACGAGCTGGTCCCGACTGGTTCGCATTTGTCGGCAACTGGGCAACGGAATGGGAACGCACCGGCGATACCCGATGGCGCGACAAAATCGTCGCAGGGATGGATGCATTGTTCGCAATGCCGTATTGGCTGAAGTCGGGCCGCAACTTGGTCTTTGGCTACGATCCAAAGACCGGGAAGCTTTTCCAAGTTTCCGATGAAGTTGGTAGTTATAACCTCAGCACGATCCAAGGTGGAGCCCAGGTAATCTTTGAATTGAATGAGTATTTCGATCATCCCGGCTGGCAAAAGATGTGGCTCCAATATTGCCGCATTGGGAGTGCTCCCCCGGATGTGTTGAAGCGCGATCAGCAAACGGGTGACGAAGGTGCGGATGGCCGCTATCTCGGTGAGCAGGGTGCCAACAGCCAAGGCACGCCGCGCCTCGCCGCCTATGCCTATTGGAAGACGAAAAATGCCGCATTCGCGCAACCGGCGGTAGCTTCTCTGTTGCGCTTTGGGGGCGGTGAGGTCGTGACGACGCGCATCTCAGGTTCGCTCGTATTGAACCCCGTGGACGAAGCGGCGCGCATCAGCACGAATGGAGCGGCCCAGTCAGGCCTATCAGCGATCGAAATTCTGGAGATGTGCAAAGATCAGCTCCCGACCGAGGTGCCGCCTCCTGAGACCTCGCCCGCAGGCCGAACTGGGCGTGGCGCTCGTGGTAGCCGTAGTGACGGATTGCCCGCACCAGCCACACCGAACCCACCGGCCGCGGGTGGTGATGTGCGCAACCGGCGAATGAGCCCGGACACACCGGCAACAACCGCGCCCACTCCAGCCAAGCCTTGGCCGACGACCCCGAAGTGAAGTGAGCGGAGTGGCGGAGTGAACATTCGCTTCAACGGTCGCGGTCACAAGTCATGCCGCTCGGCTACGGTCGTGCGCAACGAATACGTTTTCACAAATCGTTTCGTCCGACCCAATCCCCGCTCTAACTACGAAGCCCTACGTCGATGTCTCCTCAAGGCTCGCTGCGAGTTGCCCTCTCTGTATTCTGGCGAGCTGGTTCGATCTTTGATCTGTTCGGCCCCCGCCGAAACGAACAAGCTGTGCAACGAAAGCCTGGTGGTCTCGGCGCTTTATTTTGGTCCGAAAATTTCGATTTCGGCGGCGCCAGTGGAGAGTTTGTAGCCGCGATACATACCGAGCGAATTGAAGGGCATGGCGATGTTGCCGTTGCGGTCGATGCAGATGACGCCGCCATCGCCGCCGAGCGCGCCGACTTTTGAAATACTGGCGGTCGCGGCGTCAGCCACACTGCTTCCTTTGTATTCCATCTGCGCGGCGATGTCGCGGGCAACCCCGACGCGGATAAAATATTCGCCCCAACCCGTCGCACTCACTGCGCAGGTGTCATTGTTGGCGTAAGTACCAGCTCCAATGATTGGGGCATCACCGATCCGCCCAAATTTCTTGTTGGTCATGCCACCGGTCGAAGTGCCCGCGGCGAGATTTCCCTGTTTATCGAGCGCGACACAGCCGACGGTGCCGTAATGCGCCGTGCGGTCAAAGTGATCCCATTGACCCAGTGGTGGTCGAGAGGAGGACGGAGTGCCGAGTTGAGACGTGGGGCGGCCGGTCTCTCGTTGCTTGGCCTTCTCCAGCTGCTTCCGACGGAACTCTGTCTGAAAATACTCGTTGGGGACCAATTCGAACTTTTGCTCGAGGGCAAATTTCTCTGCGCCGGCCCCCGCGAGCATTACGTGGTCGGATTTTTCCATGACCGCACGCGCGAGTGTGATGGGGTTTTTGATTTGACGGAGTCCGGCGACGGCACCGGCGGATTGACTCTTCCCATCCATAATCGAGGCATCGAGTTCGCAGAGGCCGTCAGCGGTCATAACTGCGCCTTTGCCAGCGTTGAACAGGGGCGAGTCCTCGAGAATCTTGATTGCCGCGACCACTGCGTCGAGGGAACTGCCGTCGCGATCGAGCACCGCGTAACCGGCTTCGCGGGCTTGCGAGAGGGCGGTGCGATAGGCTGCCTCGACCTCCGGGGTCATGGTTTTGCGCTCGATCACCCCGGCACCGCCATGAATGACGAGGCCAAAGGGACGCGGTTTTGTCGGGGCAGGAGCGGCAACTGGCGCTGCGGCCGAACAAATCGTAGAAAGGAGGGTTACCCCGAGAAGACCGGCAATAACGGAGCGGGAGGTGGATTTCATAATTTCACGAGATGTTCAGGTGATAGGAATATTCAGCGCCGGTGCGAACGACGTCGCGATGCCGGCCGAACGTGAGCACGGGGAAAGCCATGCGCAATGAACGGAGGTAGATCGAGCGTTTTCCGCTACCACCAAAGTGGTAACTCAGGGCGTCAGCCGGCGGCCGACGATCACGAGATCGCGGGCGGCGCCATCGAGCACCGCGATACCCGGCAGGTGCCCCCATCGCGTGAAGCCCTGGGATTCGAAGAGTGCGAGGCTCGGGTCGTTGTGGCCAAAGATATAGCCGAGGAGGGAGTGCAGCCCGAGCGACGGAGCTCGCTCGATCGCGGTCAGGAGCAGCGCGCGACCGAGGCCGTGGCGTCGGTGGGTGGCCGCGACATAGATGCCGATCAGCGCCGTCCCATCGTAGGCGGCGCGGGAAAAAAACGTATCAAACGACAACCAAGCGCAAACGAAGCCGTGCGCATCGCAAAGCACCCAGAGCGGTCGCGATGCCGATTGGTGAGCGGCAAACCACGCACGGCGTGCGTCGACCGTGACGGGCTCCAGATCAGCGGTAACCATCCGACTGGCGATCGTGCTATTGTAAATTTCGACAACCGTCGGGAGGTCGGCTTCGGTCGCTTCACGGAGGGAGAAATCGGGCGGGAACATGTCAGAGTATGCCGGACGTGGTTGCTGTCGGTTGCGCGGTTTCGAAATTGAATGAGACTTGGCCCACCGGCGATTGCCCGTGGAGGCGGAGGAGTTGGCCGGTGGCGGCTTCGAAGGTAAAGAACATGTCGACGATGCCATGCTTGGAATTGGGCGGGACCGGGGGGAGCGATAGCGCAGCGTAGTGCGGGTGTGTTCGCTGGGACGCCCGAGCAGAGCGGCCAAAGCGGCCGGGGTGACGCTCGCTGTGAGGCGCGCACGTTCTGCCGGCGTGAAGCTCAACTCGGCCAGTCGGACCGGCTGCGGTTCACGTTGGCCTGACCGAAACAGCGGAGCTGACCGGTGAAAAAGGGTTGGGACACGAAAACGAAGAAACGCTCCGGGATGTGTAGCCGCGTGAATTTCTCCTCGGCGAACATGAGCTCCCTTTCAAGGTCGGGCCCGACGGAGTCTGCGACACCGGGAGGGAGCTTTTCGTCCAACGGATGCGCCAGTGTTCCGCCTGGCCGAGGACTTTGACGGACTCAGGCGTAAACCCGAGCCAGCGGAAATCTTTGCTCAAGACGACCGGATGTTGGCAGATGAGCCGCAGTCCGTCCTCGATGAAGAGGGCGAAATGGCGGTCGAAATCGCCCAACGGCCGCTTGGATTCGAGGAGGCGCAAATAGACGCAGCCGCTGAGCAACAATCCGACCACCAAGACGAGACCCTATTTCTTGAGGATAGTAGCGGCCGAAGTGGGAGCGGGTAAATTGGCGAACTCGATCTTGCCCACGAGGTCATTGAGGCGTTGGCGCAGGATATCATCCTCTTCGGCGGTCGTTTTCTTGTAGGCCTTGCCCTCGATGACACGCTCGGCGAGCTCGATACTAACGACGAAAATGTGGCCGTTTTTCACAAAGAGCATGTTGCCGCGCTTGGCGATCGGGGCCCGGCCATCGGCGCCGAGTTGGGCAACCTTGTCGGCGAACATCGTGCCGCCCGGGATCAAGATGTAGGTGATGAGCGAGCCATCCAAGGTCGCCGGGATGAATTTGGCGCTCTCGATCTGCACTCCCTCGAAGGCTTGCTTGAAATCGGCGAGGACGAAATTACTGAAAAAATAAATGAGGTAATCCTTCGTGCCGCGAGTGGAATTTTCCCAGCGTTGCGTCGCGTCCTGGGGGAAGGCGGCGATGCTGATGTGGACGTTGAACGCGTCCTGAAACGTCACGACATTCGGAGTGTCGGTGATCTCGCCGCCGAGTTCGGGAAGGACCGGGATGGTGACTTTAAACGTGCCGGTCGGCGACGCGTAGGACTTGCCTTGGATTTTACCGACGAGGGAGGGGGCCTGGGTGTCTTGCGCGCGGGCAACGAGGCCCAAGGTGGCAAGGACGAGAAGAAGAGTAAGGCGTGGCATGAGGTTTGATGCTGAGTAGAGCGGGGAGTGGGCGGCTTTCAAGCCAAGGCTGGCAAGGCGGCAAACCGCCGCCACCAGTTGACGGGAATTGCTTCGGGTCGCGCCTGCTCTGTGAGGCCCTCGGCGAGAAGAAGTTCCCGGGCATCCGTCGCGTGTGCCGGGGCGTGGGTGCGCAAAAGGGCGCCGATTTGCTTGCGACGTTGTTGGAAACAAGCCCGGACGATGGCTTTGACGGCGGGTGTAAAAACGTAGGGAGCGTCCCGGCGCACGAGGTTGATCAAATAGGAATCGACGTCGGGGCGGGGATGAAAACAACCGGGGCCAACCTTGTGGCCGGGGGCGAGGTCGTAGGCGGCTTGGAGGAAAACCGAGATAGCGCCGAAGGATTTCGTGCCGGGCTGGGCGGCGTAGCGTTGGGCGGCCTCCTGTTGCAGCATCAACACCATGCGGTCGGGCAGGGGACCAGACAGCACGCCGTCGAGCCACGGCGTGGCAATGGCATAGGGTAAATTGGCGACGATCTTGAAACCGGCGATCGCGCGCTCGATGGGCAGTGCCGCGAGGGGGAATTCGACCGCGTCGCCTTCGAGCAGATGAAAACGGGAGGCGAACGCGGGGTGTATCGCCGGGTTGAGGAGCGTGGCTTCGAGGTGGGCGTGCAGGCTGCGATCCTTCTCAACCGCCCAAACGGTCGCACCCGCTTGGAGCAGCGCATTCGTGAGCGTGCCGAGGCCGGGCCCCACCTCGACGACGGTGTCGCCAGCCTGGACTTCGGCGAGCTCGAGGGATTTGCGGACGATATTGCCGTCGACGAGGAAGTTTTGCCCGAGGAACCGCTTCGGCTGGTGGCCGAGTGACGTCAGGAGGTCGCGCGTGGCGGTGAAGGAGAGCGGCATCGTTCAGCGGGGCGCGCGGCCCTCGTCGACCTCGTAATAATCGAAAAATGTCAGGAGGTCGGTGCGATGGGCGAGGCCACTCTCGGCTTTTTGGCGTTCAAGCGTGGGTGTAGCATCGTCCCGCCAACCGCGTTTGGAGGAGAATCCGTTCCAGATGAGCAAATCCACGGCGGTGAGCGCGCGGCCGTGTTGGTGAATCCAAGCGAGAATTTCCTCATCGGTGCCCCCGGCAAGCGTGCGTTGTTTCAACGCGTCATAGGCTATTCCGATAAAATGGCACAGGCGGCCGTCGAATCCCTGGCCGATGAATTCGTGATGCTCGGGGTGCAACTCGCCCCGGGCGTGGAGCCGGATTTTTTGCAACGTGCGCGGGAGAAAGTAGAGCCCGCCGAGTTGCTGGAAGGCGGTGAGGGGACGTTGGACCATGGGGGAAATTAGGCGGTGCGGAACGAGGCGAGGAGTGCGGCGGGATCGGGCGCTTTCATGAGCGCTTCACCGACGAGGACGGCGTGGGCGCCGGCGGCGGTTGCGCGGGCCGCATCGGCAGCGGTGTGAATGCCGCTCTCGCTCACGGCGGTGACGTGCGCGGGGAAGAGCGGGATGAGGCGCTCACTGAGGCCGAGGTCGGTCTTGAAGATGGCGAGGTCGCGGTTGTTGACGCCGATGATTTTGGCGCCGTGCGCGAGCGCGCGGGCGATCTCGGGCTCGGTGTGGATCTCGAACAGCGCGTCCAAGCCAGCGGCGGCCGCGGCCGCGGCCAATGGCTTCATCTCGTCGTCGGTGAGCGCGCGCACGATAATGAGGATCGCGCTGGCGCCGGCTTCGCGTGCTTGCAGGACCTGGATCGGGTGGACGAAAAAATCTTTGCGGATGCAGGGGCGCGCGGGGGCGTTGGCGCGGAAAAAGGCGGTGACGGCACGCAGATCTTCGAGGGTGCCGCCAAAGAATTTCTCATCAGTGAGGATGGAAAGCGCATCGGCTCCGGCGAGTTGGTAGCGTTTGGCTTGTTCAACCGAGGAGGCTCCGGCCTTGATGTCACCGGCGGACGGCGAGCGGCGTTTGATCTCGGAAATGACGGCGAGTTTTCCGTCGGTGCGGCGGAGGGCGCCCGCGAACGAAGGCGGGCGCGGGAGGGAGGCGTCGAGGCGGGAAAGTTCCGTCTCGGAGACGGCGCGGACGAACGGCGCGATCTCCTGACGCTTCCAAGCCATGATCTCGGTGAGTTTGTCGGACATTCGCGTCCACGGAACACACGGAACTCACGGAAGACAAAGCGGAAAAATTTCCGTGTATTTCTTCGGCGACACCGCCACCGTGGGCGGATGAGCGCGATTGAGGACCTAAAACAGACGATGGTGCGGTTGCGGGCGAAGCCCGGCGGGTGTCCCTGGGATCAGGAACAGACGCACGCCACGCTCGTGCGCTGCCTGATCGACGAGGTGAGCGAACTCATCGAAACGATCGACCGCGGCGACCTGGCCCACATGCGCGAAGAGTTGGGTGACGTGCTGATCCAAATTGTGTTTCACGCCCGGATTGAGGAAGAGGCGGGAAATTTTTCGTTCGAGGATGTCGCCCGGGACATCAACGAGAAGCTCGTGCGGCGGCACCCCCACGTATTTGGCGACGGCCCACTCAAAACGGCGGCGGAAGTCATCGTGAAGTGGGAGGAAATCAAGGCGACCGAGAAGAAGCACGGTCCGGTGTCCAAGGGCGTGTTTAAAGACCTGCCGCCGCGCTTGCCGGCGCTGATGTTCGCCGAAGCGGTCTGGAAACAGATTGAGAAGAAGCAACTGCCGGCGGAAGGCGTCGTGGACAAGGCCCAGGTGCGGGCGTTGGGCGAGCAGTTGGACGAAGCCATGCTCGGGAAAATGTTGTTTGAACTTACGGCGGCGGCGCGGGTCAAGGGACTCGATCCCGAAGGCGCGCTGCGCTTGCACGCCACACAGGTGATGCGCGATGTCGAAGGAAATATCCAAGCGCGTGGGGCCTAAGTCGGAGCGGCCCGGCGACGAGCCCCGACCCGGCGAGATACCGCCGGAAGAGGTCGCGGAGTGGTGGACCCCCTTCGAAGATTTTCTCGCGAAGGAGCGGCGCTATTCGGCCTATACGGTGAGAAACTACCGGCAGGCGTTTGATGATTTCTACCGCTGGATGGTGGCTGCGCGGCTGTGGGAGCGAGGGATCGGTGCGCTGGGCTCGCGGGAAATGCGTGATTTTGTGATTGAGGCGCAGCGTCGTTTCGACCGGCGGACGCTGCACAACCATGCCTCGGGGCTGCGGACGTTCTTCAAATTCTGGATGCGTCGCGAAAAGATCAGACTCAACCCGCTGCTCGGCGTGCCGCTGCCAAAATTGGAAAAGCGCCTGCCGAAATTTCTGACCGAAGAGCAAATGAAGCTCTTGCTCACGGGGCCGCAGCGTCTGTTGGAAAATGAAGGCATCGATGCGCATTCAGCGTGGCGGGACCGCTTGGCGATGGAGTTGCTCTATGGCGGCGGGCTGCGGGTGAGCGAGTTGGTGGGGCTGACCTTCGGTGACGTGGACATTGATTCCGGCGTGGCGCGGGTGCTCGGCAAAGGAAACAAGGAGCGCTTGTGTCCGCTGGGGAGGGTGGCAATTGCGGTGGTGCAAAAAGTCCGAGACGAATTTGCCCATGACAAAGGCGCGACCGGCCCACTCCTGACCAACCTGAATGGCACCCGCATGGAAATCCGCGCCGTGCAGCTGATGCTAAAGCGCTATCTCTCGCTCGCGGGGCTGCCCCTCGATTTGACGCCGCACAAACTGCGGCATTCCTACGCTACACATCTGCTCAACGCGGGCGCCGATCTGCGACTGGTGCAGGAGCTATTGGGTCACTCGCAGCTCGCGACGACGCAGGTCTACACGCACGTGAGCGTGGCGAGGTTGAAGGAAATCTACGCCAAGGCGCATCCCCGGGCTTAGGCGAATTCGATCAATAGCCACGGCGCTTTACTGCTGGCGAAAACCGGCGTTACCAACTCAGCCGGCGCGGGGTGCCGTTGCCCGCGGCGTCGTAGAGGGTGACTTCGGCGGACGTGGCGTTGCTGATTTTTGCGAGGGGGACCTCGAGGGTGAAGCGCTCTTGCCGGCTATCGCGGACGCCGTCGTCGGGTTGCTCGACCACTTCGCGGACGCCGTTGTTGAAGATGACTTCAATGCCGTCGAGGAGTGACAACGCGTCGCGGCCGCTCACGGAAATAATCACGCGATCGCCTTCGCGGCGGGCAGTGGCTTCGAGGATGTCGGGCTTGGTATGGTCGATGACAAGATCGTCGGTTTCGAAGGTCGCCGTCAGTCGATCGGCGGCGGGACGGGGGGCGGTTTCAGTCGAAACGAGGCGCGTGAAGTAGACGCCGTCCGGGAAATGCGAGCCGTCAAATTGCGCGAAGCTGTCCTTCGTGTTGGCAGCAATGTCGGTCCAAGTGGTCTCGCCATCGCGGCGGATCGAAAAGGTTGTGAGGACGCCGTCTCCGTCCGGGTCACTGACGGTCCAAAACACAACTTGGGTTCCGGGTGAGGGCACGATCTGACTGCCCATGAGGACGGCTTTGCGTTTGGCGTCCTCATCTTTGGGCCCGGCCGACATGAGCTGATTCAGAGTCGCGCTCGCAGGTGGCGGTTGCTCAACCGAGGGGATGAGACCGAAGTTGGGCGTGATGAGGCGGAAATCTTGCAGGGTCGGGCGGCGATTTTGGGGTAGAACGAAGAGCGTGGCCTTGTCGAGTTCCGCCGTGGCCGTGGTCGCAGTGGTGTCGAGGAGGCGTATCCGAAATTTTACGTGACGGCCGCGGAGTGCGTCGGCCCGCCAGCCGCCGTCATTGGGTTGAAGCGCGATCCACGGGCCCCAGCCTTCGAGTTCGTCGCTGCCATTGCTGGTGCGAACTTCGACGGTGAGTTGGGCCTCGGTGAGGTTGCGAACGCGATTGAAGCGAAAGGCACCGAGGTGGGAGGGGAGGCCGAGGTCGAGGCGGCGCGTTTCGGCTTCGCGGGGCCCGGAGGCGGAAAAATCGAGCAGCGCGAAACCGGGGGCGTTGTTGCGCAGCACGAAAAATTTTCCGGGTGCTCCGGGGATCGGCGTGATGCCGTTGAGTTGGGAGGAGATGCTGCCGGCGAACGTGAGGCCGAGGCGGGATTTGAGATCGTAACCCAGCAACTCGCCGAGTTCGCCGCTGGTGATGAGAATCGTGTCGCCGAAGCGGGCGAGACGGTAGAACGCGGTGTTGGCGCGCGCCGAGACATTCTCCGGGAAGCCGTTGACGGGGAAATGCACCAGGACGCTGCGGCCGCCAAATTTTTCGGGAGGAGGAGCAATGGCGGCCAGTTCGGCGGATTTACCGTCGGCGGAAGCTTTCTTGCCGTCGGCCGGCGTGAGGCGGGCTTCGGCCGCCGACGAGGCGAAGACGATTGAGGCGAAAAGATCGCCATTGGGTTGGGGGAGCAAATCCGTGACTTCGGCGTCGCGATTCTCCTGGAGAATTATGGCGGGTAGCACGGCTGAGCCGGTCGAAACCGGAGATGTCGTGGCGGGGCTGAACGTGTAGATGTTACCTTTGGGGGAGGAGCCGGCGGCGATCCGTCCGTCAGCGAGGAGCGCGAGGCGGCGGACGTTGCGATCACGGATCTCGCCGAAGAGCGTGATGCCGCGTTCGGCGAGGAGGGTGGCATCGGTAAGCCGGTCAGTGGCGAGCCCCGCGGCGGAGAATTTCTTCAGGTCGACGCGATAAATTCGGCCGGGATTGCCGGTGGCGGCGAGGGCCGTGTCGGCATCGAGGAGCAGCAGGTCGAAAATTGAATCGACCGGCAGCGTGACTTGGGCGGCGGCTTGCCCATCACGCACGAGATAGAGCGAGCCTTTGGGCGAGGTGCCCGCGAGGATCGCACCATCGGCGAGGACTTTCAGCGCGTAGATCTGCGGAGCGTCGAGTTTGATCACGTCGCGTGAGCCGTAGGTGGCCTTGGCGGGATCGTAGGTGATTTCGAGAATCCGGCCGTCCGGACCGGTGCCGACCAGGAATTTGGTGGGGTCGACGGTGGCTTCGAGGCACCAGAGCAGGTCGGCAGGGGCAGCGACGGCCAGTTCGGCCAGGATGGGGCCGGCGACAAGCCGACCGTCCGACCGGGTGGCGAGGCGCTTGAGGTTCCGACTGGGAACGTCGCGAAAAAAATCAATGTCAGTTTTTTTGGACAGCGGATCGGCGAGGACGGAGCCGGCCAGAGTGGTAAGAATCACAAGCGCTCCGAGTGGCCGCACGAAGAATGAAAATAGCATGGGTTGAAAATAATGACGCGAGGGAGCGGACGGCTCACTCGACAATGCGCAGTGGGCGGCGGACTACCGTGCCGGTGAGTTTGCCGGGCAGAACGTGGCTTTCCCAGAGCGGCAACAGAGCGTTGCGTTTGCGAAAGCGGGATTCGTCGGACGCGCGCGCGATGCGCTCGATGGAGCCGGGCGCGTCGGGGGTCGCGACCATTTGATCGCTGAAAAGTTCGGTGGCTTCGACGACCGCGAGGCAGAGGCCATCGTTGGGACGGTCGTCACCGATGGCCGCGAGGTAGGCGCTGAAGCTGCGCAACTCGGAGGCGGAGATGAGGCGGGGGCGGCCAGTGAGTTCGTCCAAGGCGCGGCCGGGGGCGAGGACGACCTCCAGGCGTTTGCCGGTCCATACGGTGGAAATAGCCAGATCGATGATTTCGCGATGCGCGGCGCCTTGGAAATCGCGCCACGAGAGCGTGGCTTGCACGGTGTCGCCGGCGCGGGCGGTGGCGCGGGAGAGCTGAAATTGCTCGATGACAATGGTCGGATTTTCGGCGAGCGGTTCGACGGTGAATGAGATGCGGTCGGGGAAAGTTTTCTCGTAGGGGTTTTGCAGATTCGCCGCGATATTCTGCACGAATTCGTTGAGGCCTTGGGCGAAACCCTGCGGACCGGCATAGAGGGTTTCGGTGTTGAGCACTTGAGCGGCGGGAAAGGTGAGGTTGCCGCGGAGGCGAAAGCCGTTGGAAAAACCGGCGTCGTTGGCGCCCAAAATTGCCTGGGTGACGCCGGCGGCGACGACGACCGGGGTGAGTTGGGTTTGGCGCACGACGGCAAAACGTAGCGTGCGTGGCGTGGATCCGAGGGGTGAAACGGTGACCTCAACCTGGGTCATCGCGGGTCCGGGACCGAGCGTGCCGGACACTGCGGAGAGACGGTCTTGGGAAATCGTGCCGATCACCTCGCCGGTGTTCGCCATTTTCACCGACGACATAGCGGAGGGTAGAATCGTGACGATCTCGGAGGCGCACATCGGCAACGCGACTTCACCGAGTGAGAGCATCGGGTGGCCGAAGGCGGTAATACGGTTGCCGTCGACGCGCGACACGGTGCCGGTGCCAGCGAGGGTGATATCACCCGTCGCCACCGCGACGGCGACGGCGGACCCGGCGCGGAGTGGGGCGCGCGGCGGGGAGGCAGACGTAGAAACAGAGGAGGTCGAAGACTGGGTGCTGCCGCCGAGGGCGGTGGTTGCAAGTCCGAGGGCGGCGAAACGCGGAGCAAAAAGATCGGCGACGGCAGGATTCAATCCGGTGAGGGTGAAGGCGGGCTGTAACGGCGTGGCACCGGACGAAGTGCCGAGTGCGGAGAGTGGCGTGGCGGGCGACGGCGATGGCGGAGAGGGAATGCCCGTGACCGAGGACTGGGGGGCGGGGGAGGAAGTCGTCGCGACTTTTTCGCGGACTTCGACCAGGTCGGCGGAGGGAGTGAATCCCGCGTAGCGGACCGTTTCGAAGCGCTGGATTTGGTAGCTGAGAGCGCCGGCGAGTTTGCCGTCGATGTAGAGCGGACTGCCGCTCATGCCGGCGACGGCGCCCATTTTTTGGACACGCTCGTCAGTGAGTTCGCAGACGATGAGTGATTTGCCGGGGCCGAGGGCATTGCGAATGACACCCGTAACTTCGACGGAGAAGGGCTCGGGTTCGGTGCCGCGGAAGACGGTCCACACTTCTCCGCGTTGGCCGGGTTTCAGCTCGTCGAGTGCGATGGAGTTGCCGCCGGTGGGTTGGGTCGAGGCCGAGTGGAGGACGAGCGGGATTAGCGTGCAGCAGGCCAGGGTCCGGAAAATATATTTGAGAGAAATCATGGAGGGGGCCGGGCACGCTATGCGTCCTGCAGCAGATAATCAAAGTTCCGCGATTACTTGCGACATGATTTCACAGGCGCGGTCGATCGCGGGGCCGTCGTGGGCGGTGCTGATGAAACCGGCTTCGTAGGCGCTGGGGGCCAGGTAGACGCCGCGCGCGAGACAGGCGCGGAAGAAACGGCCGAACAATTTCGCATCGCCAGTGAGGGCGGTCGCATAATCGCGGACGGGCGTGGGCGTAAAAAATATGCTGAACATCGAGCCGCATTGGGGGACTTGGGCGGCGATTCCTTTGGCGCGCGTCGCGGCGAGGACGGCGTCGCGGAGTTGGCGGCCGAGACGATCCAGACGGGCGTAGGGCGAAGTGCCGGAACCGTCGTTTTCGAGGAGGCGCAGGGCGGCGATGCCAGCGGCCATGGCGAGAGGGTTTCCGCTCAAGGTGCCGGCTTGGTAAACAGGGCCGAGTGGAGCGAGGTAGTCCATGACCTCGGCACGGCCGCCAAACGCGCCGACGGGCAAACCGCCGCCGATGATTTTCCCGAGACAGGTGAGGTCGGGCACGATCGACTCGCGCTCCTGCACACCGCCCTTGGCGATGCGGAAACCGGTCATGACTTCGTCGAAAATGAGGAGCGCGCCGTGTTGGGCAGTGACGGCGCGGACGGCGGCGAGGTAGCCGGCGTCGGGCATGATAAAGCCGACGTTGCCGCAGTAGGGCTCAAGGATGACGCAGGAAATTTGGCCGGGGTTGGCGGCGAACGCGGCAGCGAGGGCAGCCGCGTCGTTGTAGGGCAGCACGATCGTCTCGCGGGCGAAGGAGGCCGGGACGCCGGCGCTGTCGGGGTGGCCGTGGGTGAGCGCACCGGAACCGGCCTTGATGAGCAGCGAGTCGGAATGCCCGTGGTAGCAGCCGGCGAATTTGATGATCTTGTCGCGCTGCGTGAAGCCGCGCGCGAGCCGGATGGCGGACATCGTGGCCTCGGTGCCGCTGTTGCACATGCGGACTTTTTGAATCGAGGGGACGAAGCGCGTGATGAGTTCGGCCATCTCGACCTCGTAGGGATTCGGCGTGCCGAAGGAGGTGCCGTGCTCGAGCGCAGCAGCGATGGCGGCTTTGATGACGGGGTGATTGTGGCCGTGCATGGCCGGGCCCCACGTGCAGACGAAGTCGATGAGTTCACGGTCGTCGGCGGTGACGAGCGTGGCACCGCGCGCAGCCTTCACGAAGAAGGGCGCGCCGCCAACGGAGCGGAAGGCGCGGACGGGGGAGTTGACGCCGCCGGGGATGAGCTGGAGGGCGCGGGCGAAGAGTTGGTTGGAATTGGTCATTTTTATTCCGGTGATTTAAGGGCTAATTCCACGATTCAGAACCCGATTTTCCAGGCACAGAGAAGGCATCGTTACATCGAGATCAGCTCACATATTTCTGCACGATGGGGATTCGCCGGCCTACGCCGAAGGCGAGGGGAGTGATTTTTAGGCCGGGGGCGGCTTGTTTTCGTTTGTATTCGTTGAGGTCCACTTTGCGGACCACGTCGTTCACCACGGCTTCGGCGAAGCCTTGCGCGATGAGGTCGCGGCGGCTCATCCCTTCCTCGACATAGCCTTTCAGGATCGCATCGAGGATGTCGTAGGGAGGGAGACTGTCCTGGTCGACTTGGCCGGGGCGGAGTTCGGCGCTTGGCGGTTTTTGAATCGTGTTGAGCGGAATGAGTTCACGGCCGGCGCCGGGCGCGGCGGGAGAATTGATCCAGCGGGCGAGGGCGAAGATTTGGGTTTTGAAGACGTCGCTGATCACGGCGAGGCCACCGCACATGTCGCCGTAGAGGGTGCAATAGCCGACGGCCATTTCGCTTTTGTTGCCCGTCGTGAGCAGGAGGGAGCCAAATTTATTGGAGAGCGCCATCATGAGGACGCCGCGGACGCGGGCTTGGATGTTTTCCTCGGTGACGTCCGGGGCGCGTCCGGCGAAAATCGGACCGAGGGCAGTTTCGGCGGCGGAGACGGCGTCGGCAATGGCGATGGTTTCAAAACGGATGCCGAGGTTTTGCGCGAGGATTCGGGCGTCGTCGCGGGAGTGTTGCGAGGAGATGGAGGAGGGAAGGGAGACGCCGATGACATTTTCCGGGCCGAAGGCTTCGGCGGCGAGCACGGCGACGATGGCGGAGTCGATGCCGCCGGAGAGGGCGATCAGCGCGCGCTTGAAACCGCTTTTTTGTGCGTAGTCCTGCAGGCCGAGCACGAGGGCGTGGTAGATGTCGCTGAGTTCGGCTGACGCGAAACTCGGCGACAGTTGAGCGTTGAGAGTTGAGAGTTGAGAGACGGAGCTGCCTTCGCGGGGTCTCGGCGACGTGACGGCTTGAGAGAGGGAACGGGTGAGAGGGAGGTCGACGACGCGGAGTTCTTCGGCAAAGGCGGCGAGGCCGGCGGTGACGTGGCCGTGCGAGTCGACGATGTGACTGCGGCCGTCGAAGATGAGTTCGTCGTTTCCGCCAATGGCGTTTACGTAGACAACCGGACAGCCGAGGGAGCGGGCGGCTTCGGAGACGACGAGATTTTGTCGGACGCCGTCTTTGGCGCTGTGCCAGGGACTGGCAGAGAGGTTGACCATGAGGTCGCATTTTTGGTCGGCGAGTTGCTCGATCGGCATGCGGCCGGAGTAGAGGCGGCGGGTGCTGATCATCGGGTGCGTCCAGATGTCTTCGCAGATCGTGAGTCCGATGCGGTGACCGGCGTGGTCGACGACGGTGGGAGAGGTAGCGGGCTCGAAATAACGGTCTTCGTCGAAGACGTCGTAGGTCGGCAGGAGGCATTTGCGGCCGACGGCCACGACCGCGCCGCGGTAGCAAAAGGCGGCGGAATTGTAGAACGGGCGTCCGCGGCCGGTGGGGTTGAGTTCGACGGTGCCGACGATGGCGGGAACCGCGCCGGTGGCAGCCGCGATTTGCGCTAGAGTTTCGGTGACGTCGGGGACGAAGCGGCGCTTGAACAAGAGATCGCGGGGCGGGTAGCCGCAGACGGCGAGTTCGGGGAAGACGACCAGTTCGGCGCCTTGGGCGACGAGTGCGGCATAGGCGTCGATGATTTTACGACGATTTCCGGCGAGATCGCCGACGGTGGGATTGAGCTGAGCGAGGCCGAGACGCATGAAAAAAGGAGGAGGGCGGAACGTGGGGGGCTTTTCTGTGAGTGACAACTCGCAACGCCGAGCTTGCGCTATGCGTCTGGCGCACGATTTGCTAGGACGACGACATTTATAACCTATATATGGCTCATATTCGCATTACCCCGATACTTGCATGCTGGGCCGCGCTCACGATTTCGAGTCAGGCAGTGGAAGCGGTTACTACGTTAACCCTAGAGCAGGCTTTGGCCTCAGCCGAAGGGGTGAACAGCAGCGTGTTGATTAGTCGCGAAGCGGCAGCGCAAGCGTTGGAGCAAGCCAATCAAGCACGGGCGGGCACGTTGCCGGTCGTAAACATGACCGGAACCCAGCGTCGCTCACGGAATTTAAACATCCTTAGCACGACGGGAACGCTCAGTGAGACCCGGCCGTCCAATCGTTACGACGGACGCATCGCCGGGACCTACGCGTTGCTAAATCCCCAGTTGCTGTCGGCCGGGCAATCGGTGCGGGTCGGAGCGGACGTGGCTAAGGTCGATGTGCTCGTGACGGTGCAGACGGCACTTTCCAGCGTGGCGCAGGCGTATTTCGGACACCTGCGCAACTTGCGGCGACTCGACGTGCTCGATGCGAATATTTCGCGTGCGCGTTCATTGCATGAGCTGGCGCGAAACCAACTTGCGGCCGGGGTCGCCACGCAGATTGATGTCACGCGAGCGGAGGCGCAGCTTGCGCAGGCAGAGCAGGCTCGTTTGCAGCAGGTGACCTCGGTGATGCAGAGCGAGCTGGTCTTCAAGCGACTGCTTAACTTTGATCCGAGTCGGCCGCTGGAACTCGCGGACTTCCCGTTGGCGCGGGTGGATGCCACCCTAGGGACCATGCGCGAGGGGAAGTCGACCTTTGAGCAGCGGGCTGACTGGCTGCGGACTCAGAAGGCGCTGGAACAATCGCGACTCGACGTGCGGACGGCTTCGTTCGAGCGACTGCCCACTTTAGGTTTAGCCGGCGACTTCGGGCATGCCGCGGCGAACTATGACGACTCCGGGCACCGCAAGGTCTGGACCTTTGGTGCGACGCTGACAGTGCCGATTTTCGACGGGTGGCGTGCCAGTGCGGACCGGAGCACGGCGCTCTCACGGCAGCGGGTGCAGCAGGCGCGGCTCAACTCGCTCGAACTGCAAATTTCGTCCGAGCTCCGACTCGCTCGACAGGATGCGTCGTCGCGCTTTGCCCAGATTGCCGTAGCGGAGAAAAATGCGCGTTTGGCGGAAGAACAACTCCGGTTGGCGCGGTCTCGCTACAACGAAGGAGTGGCGGACAATCGCGAAATTATCGAAGCGCAGACGCAGTTGGCCGTGGCTGCGGACAACCTGGTCGAGGCGGTTTACCAATATAATTTGAGCCGGGTGGAGCTCGCACGTGCGAAGGGTGACGTGCGCGGCGTGCTCGCCGAGAAAGCGAAATGATCGCCCCGGATCCAGGCCGCCGCCTAATCTTGGCGTCGGCCTCGCCGCGCCGTCGTGAGCTGCTCACGCAGCTCGGCGTAGCGTTCGAGGTCATGGTGGCCGATGTGATCGAGCACGAGGAGCCTTCGACCGATCCGCGAGTCATGGTGGCACACAATGCGGCGTTGAAAGCAGACTGGGTCGCAATGCGGCATCCGCAGGCGTGGGTCTTAGGTGCCGACACGACCGTGTTTATCGACAAGGTCGCGCTTAATAAGCCACGCGATGGGGTGGAAGCGCGGACGATGTTACGCCAACTAAGCGGCCGGACGCACATCGTGTTTACGGGAATCGCAGTTCGACGGGCGTGTGCCGATGAAAGAATCGACGAGGGAGTAGCCACTGAGGTTACTTTCAAGGTGCTCGATGACGCGCTGATCGAAGCCTATCTAAAGCGGGTCAACACGCTCGACAAGGCCGGTGGCTACGGGATTCAAGATCACGGCGACATGATCGTGGCGGGGCACCGCGGCTCGTTTTCGAACATTGTTGGGCTCCCGGTCGAATCAACGAAACAAATTTTGACGCGGTGCGGTCTGCTGCCATGACTTTGTTGGTCTACGCACGTCACCCTCAAGCATGAGTCAGTCTATCACTTCACCGTCTTTGTCCGCCTCGCTCCGCGGGTTTGCCGCGCGCACCTGGGCGGACCCAGAGTCGCGATCGACTTTGGTGGGGGTGTCGGGGGTGATTCTCTTTTACCTGCTGCTGTGGTTGGTTTCGCCCTATCTGTTTCGCGTTGATCCGATCTTGGCGTCCGCACACCGCCCGCATGCATCAACCAAGCAATTTAGCATCGAGCTGGCACCGGATACGTTTGTAAAGCCGCCGCCGCCTCCGCCGGTGCCGAACAAGTTCGTGGAGACGAATCCTGACGCGCCGGAAAATATTCCAGACAAGACGACTAACTTCGCTGCGGCGAACCAGCAGGTTGCTCAACAAAAACCCACGCCTGACGGCAAGAGCGACATGCCGGCGTCGGAGGGGAAAAAAGATTTTCAGTCCTCGCAAATTGTGAGCGGTCAATTGTCCAAGCCCATCGAGCAAATGGAGGCCGTTCCCCCTGCCGAAATGACGCCGCCGGCGGACAAGGCGGTGCAGGCCCCCCGACTCGAACAAAATCCTCTTGCGGGGCTCGAGAAGAAGGTCGGGGAGAGCAAGGACGGCTTTTCGAGCAACCTTTCCAAGTATCTAGAAAACACCCGCGCGGTGCCCAATCGCGTCGAAGGGGTAAAGGACGTGCCGTTGATCCAGGACTCCATTGCCGGCCCGCCTGCGATCGACCGGGCAAAACCCCGTCCGCGTCCGTCAGTGGTCAAACAACCTCAGGTCCGTCCGGCTATTTTGGCGGAGCGGCTGGCTGGCACGACGAATATTGGACCCACGGCGGTTGACGCACGTTGGAGCAATTACGGAGCGTATTTGCAGCGGATGATCGAAGCCGTGCAGACGCAGTGGGAGATCTTTCTGATTGAAAGCAAAGTCTACCCGGCGCCAGGCAGCACGGTGACGGTTAAGTTTATCATGGATTCGAATGGGCAGATCACCCAAATCGTCAGCCACGAAAGCACGGCGAGCGACGGAGCGACGCGGGCTTGTATGAGTGCGATCACGAAACCAGCGCCGTATGGACTGTGGACGGATGATATGAAGGCGGTGCTCGGCGAGCAGCAGGAGATGACGTTCACGTTCTACTACCAGTGAGTGGATCATCCGATAATTTTTGGGCGTCATTGCCGCTCGGCCGCGACGTGACCGTCCTCTCGCACGATGCAAACGGACTGGCCGCGCTGGCCAAGCCGGCGGGAGTGTTGTCTCATCCGAATGAAAACGGGGATGAGCCGCGATCGTTGTTGACCACGGGTTACACGTTGGACGGTGAGTTCTACGAATGGACGGACGCGGGTGGGGCGAAACGCAAACTTTGGTTGTTGAACCGTTTGGATTCGGCCACCTCAGGAGTGATTCTCGCTGCCGCTGATGGGGAGTTGGCAAAGGAGGTTCGCGCGCAATTTAAGCGCAAGCAGGTCCGGAAAGTTTACGTGGCACTCGTGTTTGGTGAGCCGCGTCAACCGATGGAGATTTGGCGTGACTTGCTCGCGGTTGAAAAACGGGGCGGCAAAATCCGCACAGCCGCCAGCGCAGGGCACGTGCCGGCGGAAACCCGCATGAGCGTTGTGCGAGTTGGCCGGAAGGAGCCCAAGGTGTCGGTGTTGCGGCTCGAACCTCGCACTGGTCGCAGTCACCAGTTGCGCGTGCAGTGCGCAAAACGTCATCTGGCCATTATCGGGGACCAGACCTATGGAGATTTCCCCCGCAATCGGGGGTTCGCGAAAATGGCGGGGACAAAACGGCTGTTTCTCCATTCGCTCCAGACCAATTTTGACTACGAATGGAACGGGAAGCCGTGGGCATTTGTAGCGAAAGCACCACTGCCGACGGAGTTCGAGAAGTTCCTTTGACAGGTGCTGCGGAATACGCGGAATTGTCCAATTCACGCCCGCCATGATCCTGCCGAAATCCAACCGCCTCACACCTGAACAGCTCACCGAAGTCACCGCGATTGTAACGGAATTCGGCTGCAAGATACAGCAGATCGTCGGTGCGGTGCGCACCATTTACGCGATCGTCGGCGACGAGCGCGAGGAGTTGATGATCAACCGGCTTGAAGGGTTGTCCTACATCGACCGGATCGACCGAATTCAATCGCCGTTCAAGTTGATGGACAAGCGATCGGACCTCGCCTCGCACCGCATCACGATGGGCGGGGTTACCTTGGGTGAGGAGCTGCTGGTGATCGCCGGTGCGTGCACGATTGACCCGAAAAATCCGAACTATTTTTACGAGACGGCGGCGGCGGTAAAGGAAGCCGGAGCTCATGCACTGCGGGGAGGAGTGTGGAAGCCGCGCACGAATCCCTACACGTTTCAAGGCGACGTGAAGTCACTCGATATCTTGATGGAAGCATCGCGGCGGACGGGCTTGCCCGTCGATACCGAGGTGATGGAAGAGGCGCACATCAAGCTCGCGCTCGATGCCGGGGTGCACACGTTGCAGGTCGGGGCGCGCAATGCCCTAAACTACTCGCTGCTCCGCGCCATCGGCAAGGCCATCGCCGAGCGCGACAACGCCGTGCTCCTCAAGCGCAGTATTCACATGGGACCGTTGAGCGAGTTCATCTCGGCCGGAGAATATATCGCGGCGTTTGGCAACCCGAACGTGATTCTCTGTCCGCGCGGCACGACGCCGACGCTCGACGGTTACCGCAATCATCCTGACGAGAGCATCACGCCGCTGTTGAAAGAAAAAACGTGGGCACCGGTGGTGGTCGATCCATCGCATTCAGTCGGGAAAGCCGCCTACGTGCCCGCCGCGGCCCTCGCCGCTGTGGCTTACGGAGCCGACGGGCTTTGCATCGAGGCGCATGTTGAGCCGTCCAAGGGCATCGGCGACGATCCTAAGCAGGCGCTTACTCCCGACGTGTTGCGCGAGACGATCCGGCAGGCGAAAGCGCTGTGGGCGATTCGGCGCGGCGGGACGATCAAAGCAAACTGAGCTGGCTGTCGTCGTTGGGGACAACGGAGATTTTTTTCTTCGGCTTAGCCTGGGGAGCAACGGCAGGGAGCGATACGGCGGTGTCATCGCTCTCTAGTTTGGCGAGAATGATCTTGGCGCGGTCGATGACGCTGAGCGGCAGGCCCGCCAGACGGGCGACTTGGATGCCGTAGCTGCGGTCGGCTGCGCCGGGGACCACGCGACGAACAAACACGATTTCGTCGTTCCATTCCTTTACGGCGACAGAGAAATTGCGGAGGCGAGGGAGATGTTTCGCGAGTTGGGTGAGTTCTTGGTAGTGGGTCGCAAACAAGGTGCGGGCGCCACGCGCACCAGAGCGGTGGAGATGTTCGACGACGGCCCAGGCGATCGAGAGACCATCGTAAGTCGAAGTGCCGCGGCCGATTTCGTCGAGGATGATGAGCGAACGGTCGGTGGCATTGTTGAGGATGTTCGCGGTCTCGTTCATCTCCACCATGAAGGTCGAGTTTCCACGAGCGAGGTCATCGCTGGCACCGACCCGAGAAAATATGCGGTCAACGAGACCGACCCGGCAGGATTTCGCGGGCACCCAACAACCCACTTGCGCGAGGAGCGTAATGAGCGCGATCTGGCGGATGTAGGTCGATTTGCCGGCCATATTTGGGCCGGTTAGGAGGACGATCTGCGCATCGTCGCAGGCGAGCAGGGTGTCGTTGGGTACGAATCCGGCGCTGCCTCCACGGGCCAGCGTCGTGTCGGGAGCGCGGAGCATTTGTTCGACGACTGGGTGGCGACCTTCGGTGATTTCTAGGACATCGCCTTCGTCGATCAGAGGGCGGCAATAGTCCCACTCGCGGGCCAACAGCGCCCAACCGGCGAGGACATCGAGTTCAGCGAGCGCGTCGGCGGTATGGGCAAGCGCAAGGGAGTCATCGAGCACGGATGCGACGAGTTGGTTGAAAAGCTCGAGTTCGCGGGTGGCGGCATTTTCTTCGGCGTGAAAGATTTCTTTTTCCTTCTGCTTCAGCGATTCGGTCACATAGCGCTCACCGCCGACCGTGGTTTGCCGACGAATGTAGTCGGCGGGCACGAGGTGAAGGTTGGCTTTGGTAATTTCAATGTAGTAGCCAAAATTATTCGTGAACCGGACCTTCAGACTGCGGATGCCGGTTCGCTCCTGTTCGGCACGCTCGAGATCGGAGAGCCACGTTTTGTTGCCACTGGTGAGCGCGCGGAGTTCGTCGAGGCGTGCATCGTAACCGGCGCGGATATAGTTCCCGTCGGCGAGATCGTTGGGCAATTCGTCGGCGAGGGCACTCGTCAGCAACTGACGCAGGACGGGCAATTCCTGAAGCTGGGAGCTGAGCGTCGAAAGTTGCGAGTCCGCGCCGAAGCCAGCCAACTCAACATGGAGCGTAGGAATTTGCGCGAGGGTATCACGCACGCCGCCGAGTTCGCGGGGATTGCGGAGCCGGTTTTGGAGCCGGCCGAGGATGCGTGGGATGTCGCGAACGCTCGCGAGGAGCTCGCGGAGCGAGGCGAGTCGAACGGGTTGGGCGAGAAGCTCGCCAACGAGGCTTTGGCGACGGTTGATCTCGGCGAGGTCGAGCGTCGGCGCAGCAAGCCAACGTTCAAGAAGGCGCGCACCAGCGGCGGTGCCAGTGCGATTGATCGCAGCTAGAAGTGAACCGTCCCGGGCACCGCGGCTAGAGGAGAAAATCTCGAGGTTTCGCAATGTGGCCGGATCGAGGAGAAGGGTGCGAGCGCTCCGATATTCTTGGAGGCCGCGCAGGTTTTCCGGTTTTGCGCAGAGGTTTTCCGTGGCGTAATGGACAAGTGCTCCAGCGGGACCGAGGGCGGGGTGGGAGTGCGCCAGGCCGAAACCTTGGAGATTCAGGACGCCCAACGTGTCCATGACGGTCTTCGCGCCTGATCCGGAATCGAAATGATAGCCGGGTAACTCGGTGACGAGACGCGATGAGGCGAAAGCGTGCAAGGCGTGGACCTCGGTTTGATCGTGGGGAGCCGCCTGCCAGCGCTCGCGCTCGTTCTCCACGACGAGGAGTTCGGCCGGATCGAGCGCGGTGAGCACCGGCAGGAGGTTGGCGATCTGTACATCCGTCGCGACGCGAAACTCGCCCGTCGAGAGATCGAGCCACGCGGCGTGGAGACCTTGTTGGTCGAACGCGAGTGCGCAGAGGTAGTGATTGCGGGCGGCGTCGAGTTGATTGGCCGCGAGCGTGGTGCCAGGCGAGAGAATGCGGGTGAGCTGGCGACGGACCAGTTTGCCTGCTTTGGCCGGCTCAGCCTGATCGCAGATGGCGACTTTCTTCCCCGCGGCGAGCAGCTTGGTCACGTAGTTGTCGAGTGCCTGCGAAGGAAGCCCGGCCATCGGATGATCCTGACGCTTGGTCAGGGTGAGACCCAGGAGACGCGAGGCGACGACGGCATCGTCAAAAAACATCTCAAAGAAATCGCCGAGGCGAAAGAGCAGTAGAGTGTCCTTCGGCAGCCCGCGCTTCACCTCGAAGTATTGCTGCATCATCGGGGTGAGTTTGGCGGCGTCAGACATGAGTGGGCGGGAAGTGGAACCATGAACCGAACTAAATACACGAAAAAATTCCGTGGCTTGGCTTGCTCCAGTGGGGACGGTTGTTCGTGAATCGCGCCGTGACACTTTCTCATCGCGATCTTGGCGGGGCCGGTTTGCCGCCCTTGGTGGTGCTCCATGGCATGCTGGGCTCTGCGCGCAATTGGCAGACGGCCGGGCGTGACCTTGCCAATCGTTTCCACGTGTTCGCGCTGGACCTCCGGAATCACGGCGGATCGCCGCACGCGGCGACCATGACCTATGCCGAAATGATGGCCGATGTGATCGAGTGGCTCGATGTGCAGGGCATCCAAAAGGCAGCGGTGCTTGGCCATAGCATGGGAGGGAAGGTCGCGATGTTGCTGGCTGCCCGCTATCCGGAGCGCGTGGCGCGCCTCATCGTGACGGACATCGCACCCAAAGACTATTTTTGGGTAGGACATCGGGTGGATTTTGCCGCGATGAACGAACTCGAGCTTGGGAGTGTGCACTCGCGAGCGGAGGCCGAGGTGAGGCTCGAGGGACGAGTGAAGAATTGGGCGATGCGAAAGTTCCTGGCGACGAACCTAGAGTGCGGAGGTGACGGCACGTGGCGTTGGACGATTAATTTGCCGGCGATTACTGCAGCGCTGACGACGCTGGAGAAAAACTCACTTTCGCCCGGCGAGCGTTATGACGGGCCGACGTCGTTTATCGCCGGAGGGCAGTCGGACTATATAGGCCGTGAAGACGAAGCGATCATTCGCAGCCATTTCCCTGCCGCGACCATCGAGCGTATCCCTGAGAGCGGCCACAACCCCCACATGGAAACTCGCGAGAAATTTATCGCTCTTGTTTGCCGAGCCTAGAGAGTTGCGCACCCTGACGGAATTTCCCTTTCTTTTCCCATGCCCCACATTGCTTCGAGTAAGACCCAGCCAATTTATGATGTGATTGTCGTTGGTTCAGGTGCCGGCGGTGGTCAAACCGCCTACACGCTGACAATGGAGGGGGCGAAGGTCCTCATGCTAGAGGCGGGGCGCAATTACGACCCGGTGAAGGAAACGCCAATGTTTCAGACGAGCAATCAGGCGCCATTGCGGGGCGCGAGCACTCCGGACAAGCCGTTCGGGTTCCATGACTCGACCGTCGATGGCGGTTGGCAGGTGCCGGGCGAGCCCTACACCAACGGATCCAGTGATCCGGCCCGACAATTTTGGTGGTGGCGGGCACGTATGCTGGGAGGCCGCACGAACCACTGGGGCCGGATTTCGCTGCGCAACGGACCGTATGATTTTAAACCGCACACCCGGGACGGCTTGGGGTTCGACTGGCCGATTTCTTACGAGGATCTGGCGCCATATTACGACAAAACCGAAATGCTGGTGGGGGTCTATGGGTCCAATGAAGGACTGGAAAACACGCCTGATTCTCCGGCCGGCTGCCTGCTGCCACCGCCAAAAATGCGAGCCGGCGAACTGCTGGCCCAGAAGCGGACGAAGCAACTGGGTATCCCAGTGGTGCCCATTCACCGTGCGGTGCTCAGTGTGAAGCAGGACGCCGATTCACTTCCGGCGAAGATCCATCCGAAAAATGTCCGGGCGCAGCGAATTCTAGCGCAGGCGATGCGCGAACGGGCGGCGTGCTTTTGGGCGACGGATTGCGGTCGCGGGTGCGCCACCAAGGCCAATTATCAATCGACGACGGTCCATCTTCCACCGGCCCTCGCCACGGGAAATCTCGACATCGTGACCGATGCAATGGTGCGAGCTGTCACCGTAGATGAAAGGGGTAAGGCCACTGGCGTCAGTTATATCGACCGGAAAACGAAGGAAGAGCGCACCGTGAAAGCTCGGGTAGTTGTGCTGGCGGCGAGTTCGGCGGAGTCGGTTCGCATTCTGCTGAACTCGAAGTCAGCACGTTTTCCCAACGGTCTGGCCAACTCAAGTGGCCTGGTGGGGAAATACATTATGGACACCGTCGGCGCGCGCCTCGGTGGCCAGATTCCCGCCTTGGAGAATATGCCCGTGCACAATGAGGATGGCGCGGGTGGAAATCACGTCTACGTTCCGTGGTGGCTCTACAAGGAACAGCACGCCGGCAAACTCGGTTTCGCGCGCGGCTACCATATCGAGTTCGGTTCTGGACGTCGCATGCCTGGAATGGGGGCAACGGGTGGGATCGAGGGCATTACCGGAGGTAACTACGGCAAACAGTTCAAGGCCGACGCCCGCCGTTACTATGGGTCGTTCATGGGCTTCGCCGGTCGCGGTGAGATGATTCCGAATGAGGATTCGTTCTGTGAACTCGACCCAACCGTGAAGGACAAATGGGGTATTCCGGTTCTGCGATTCCATTGGAAATGGTCCGATCACGAAACACGGCAGGCGGCGCATATGCAGAAAACGTTTGTCGAGATCATTGAATCGATGGGCGGCAAGGCGGGAGCGCCCGATGCGACTGGCGCCGCGGCCATCGAGCCAGGTGGAAAGATTATCCACGAGGTAGGCGGCACCATCATGGGAGCGGACCCGAAGAAATCCGTCACGAACCAATGGTGTCAGACGTGGGATGTGAAGAATCTCTTCGTCACTGACGGTGGAGCGTTTTGTTCCAACGCCGACAAAAACCCCACGCTCACGATTATGGCATTGGCGTGGCGTTCCAGCGATTACCTCCTCGAGGAAATGCGGAAAGGAAACCTTTAATATGACTACCCCTGAATTCCCGGAGTCACCACGGATGGATCGTCGCTCGGCGATCAAGTGGATGCTCTCTGCGGCCGCCTCGGTCGCGATCATGGACCGCGCAGCTATTGCGGCCGAAGGCGGGGCCACTGCCAGTGTTGGTTACGGCACGGATCCCGACCTGGTGAAAATTTACAAACCGGGCGATGTCTGGGCACTCACGTTGACCGACGGCCAACGGCGGGCGGCGACAGCACTCTGCGATGCCATCATTCCCGCTGACGACAAATCGCCGGCCGCATCGAAAGTAGGAGTGCCCGATTTTATCGACGAATGGGTGAGTGCACCCTATCCCGGTCATAGCGGCGACAAGCGCACCGTAGTTGAAGGTCTCGCGTGGCTCGATGCGGAAGCGCAAAAACGTTTCGGCAATGACTTTGCCGACCTTGTGCTCCGACAAAAAAATGCGATCTGCGATGACATCTGCTCGTTTGCGAAAGCAAAACCTGAGTTCAAAAAGGCGGCACAATTTTTCAGGAAATTCCGCGACCTGACCGCGGGTGGTTTTTATTCCACACCGGAGGGGATGAAGGACATCGGCTATGTCGGCAATGTGCCGACGGTGAACTTCGACGGCCCGACACCAGAGGCGCTGAAACACTTGGGGTTGGCGTAGCGGCAGATTGAGTCTGGCGAAGGAGGGTCGTCGCCAGTACCGAAATCACCGCTTCGTCCAAAGCCGCAGCGACGCGAGGAGGAAGTCTTCGAGTGCGGCGGACTCATTTAGGTTGAGGCGCAGGAGCCCGGCGTTGTGTTCGAGTTTTTCCACGGCACCGATGACGGCGCGACGGGCGACGTCGTCGCCGGCGACCAAGCGGGGGAGGGCGTAGGCGCGAGTGGCTTGTTCGATCTCGGCAAGCAGCCGGGCGCGGAGACCATTCGCGATACCGGTCTCGATCGCGACTTGCTCATCGTCCGCGAGGTCGGGTGGAAGTGTTTCCTTTTGCTGCTTCCAGACTTCGTCGGTGGCGAAATCCAGGACGGCACCAAAGCGCGCGACGAGACTGTAAGCGGTAAAAATGTGATCGGCGACGGCGCGTTTGTCGGTGACCCCAGCCGAAAGTCGGCCGAGCCATGCGCGGTAGTCTTGTAGCCACGGTGCCCACCCGTCCGCCGCCAGCGGAATGCCGATCGAGGGAAAGCGAAATTGAAGAACGCGACTGCGGATCGTCGGGAGCAGGGCGTAGGGCCGCGTCGTAAGCAGGAGTAGCGTCGTGTGGGCGGGCGGTTCTTCCAATGTCTTGAGGAAGACATTGGCGGCCGCGGTATTCATCCGATCGACCTCGTGGAGGATCGCGACCTTGCGGGGAGCCACGGCGGCTGAAACTTGAACTTTCGTGATGAGTTCGCGTGTGGCATCGGCGGAAATTTGCCGCATTTTGCCGGCGGGACGGAGCGAGAAGCAGTCCGGGTGCTGCTCGGGCGGGAATTGCGCCGATGAACCGGGCGCATTGAGCAGACGGTCGGCAATGGCCAGCGCGACGGCGACAAGGACATCTGGATCGTCGCCATGGAGAAGCAGGCTGTGCGACAGGCGTTGGCGGGCAATCGCCCGCTCAATGACCACGACAGCCGGAGAACCGGCGAGGGCAGGGGGCCAGGGAGTAACGACAGTCATAAAGCGTGCGCGTCGGGTCAGGGAGAGGAAACTAGCGGTTTCACGGACGTCCGATGAGCGCGGGGAAGAAACCAGCCCTACTTGAGTCGTGCCTGCACTTCGCTCCAGATTTTCTTCTCAATCACATCTGCGGTTTTCGTGCCGTCGACGACGATGAAACGCTCGGGCATGCTTTTGGCGAGCACGAGGTATCCTTCGCGAACCTTCGTGTAGAAATCGACATTCTCCCGCTCCATGCGGTCAGGGAGATCCGATGCGCGCTGCTTGAGGCGGGCGAGACTCACTTCCGTCGGCACGTCGATCACGATCGTGAGATCGGGCATGACGTTGCCTACGGCAAAGTGGTTGATTTGCGCAACGGGGTCTGCCGCGAGGTTACGCGCGATTCCTTGATAAACAGTCGAGGAGTCGAGGAAGCGATCGCTGAGGACGACAGCACCACGCGTGATGGCCGGCGCGATGACCTCGCGCACCAGTTGGGCGCGCGCGGCGGTGAAGAGCAGCAGTTCTGTTTCCGCGCACATTTCGTCGCCCTTGGAATTGTGGACGATGATATTGCGGATCTGCTCCCCAATTTCCGTGCCACCGGGCTCGCGGGTCGAAACAACCTCCCGGTTGGCTTTTTGAAAGTGCGCGGCGAGCCGCGCGATTTGCGTGGACTTACCGGAGCCTTCGGAGCCCTCGAATGAAATCAGTCGCCCAGCGGTTTTTTGTTTCAGAGGCATGGCGAAAGTGTGTTGATTTCAACGCCAGTTGGCGAGGAACGTTTCGAGGTCAGCGAGCGACGGGCTCTGGGCGGTGCGCACGTAGTGACCGCTGGTGCACACGCCGAGTGCGAGGCAAGCCTCGGGGGTAAGTCCGAGCAGTTGGCCGGTGCTGAAACCGGCGTTGAAGTGATCGCCGGCGCCGGTCGTGATGAGCGGCTTGGTTGTATAGGGACCGGGGACGCACCAGGTGTCGGCGGCAGTGGCGCAGGCGGCGCATTCGCGCGGATGCACGACGACGGTGGTGAGGGAAAGTTTGGCGCGGATGTCGGCCGCCATCTTCTGGAGGCTGGCTTCGTCTTCGCCCACAGCCGCGAAACCAAGGGCGGCGTAGACCTGCTGAGCTTCCTTGAGGTTGAGACCGAGGGTGACGGAGCCAAATTTCGCAAACTTGGCCATCGCCGAAAGGGCGGAGCGGAGGTCTTCGACGGAACGTTTCTCGGGATCGCAGAGATCGAAAAAGAAAATGCAATCGTGGGCAGGGAGGGAGGGGAGGACGCGTTCGACGAGTTCGACGAGGATGGCCGTCATGTTTGGCACCATCGTCCAATTAATCAGCGATACGAGATTTGCGGTGGCGAGTTCGGCGTGGAAGTTCTTTTCACCCATCACAGCGCAAATGCGTTCGTAGGTGATTTCGTCCAAGCTCTTCATCTGGCCGAGCATCAATTTACCGTCATTAAACTCGACCGCCGTCGTGTGCGCGGCGTCGCAGATCGAAAACGTGCGTGCTTTGGCGGCGAGATGGGCGAAGACCGGGTGAACTTGCGGTTGTCCGAGGGCGCCGATGTAAGTGACGCGGGCGCCCGTGGCGAGCAGCGCGTTGGCCATGATCGGGCCGTTGCCGCCAAGTTTGTCCATGCGCGGGTAGAACTCGAGGTTCGTGCTCTTGCCGGCCGCTCCCTGGATGCGTTGGGCGAACTCGGTGATCGTGTCGATCGGCGTGAAATTCTCACCTTGACCGCGGCGCAGACCGACAGGCGTAACGATGGTATCAACGAATCCATCGAAGCCGACGACGGCGGATTTGGCGCTGAGGCGGGCGCGATTGGCTTGGAGTTCTTGGAGGGCGCGTTGGCGGAACATAGAAGTAGGAGTAGAGAGACAGCAGAAGAAAATCGCGGGAGGACGGCGGCAAACAGAATCGGGCGGGCCGGCTTTTTCGAAAGAAGGCGCCGGTAAACAAGTCCCGGGGAATTTCCGTTGAACGCGCCGGTTAAACCCGCCAACTCTTCACTTCATTCTACCATGCTCGCGCTGCTTCCTGTTTCACCATTACTCGCTTCCGCCAATATCATCGAGATTTTCGAACGTTGCGGCACGATCGACAAGATCATCGTCCTCGGCCTCGCGCTCTTCAGCTTGGTGGCGTGGACGGTGATGTTCGGAAAGCACTTTGAATTGAAGCGCCTGCGGATGTTGAACCATAGCTTCGATGCCCATCTCCGAGATCAAAAGTCGCTGCTCGACCTGCCGGAGTCGTTCAAAAACAAGCGCGCCATTCCATATGCCGATCTGTTCGCTGATGCCGTGGAGAGCTACTGGCGGGCGGCGGCGATCACGAAAGAGCAGGGGATCGTCAACTCGCGGGCGCCGTTGGAACATGCGGAGAATGCGATCCAACGCGCCATCGCGAGGCAGACCTTACGCTACGAATCGAGCATGATTTTCTTGGCGTCGATCGTTTCAGGTGCGCCGTTCATCGGTTTGCTTGGCACGGTGTGGGGCGTGATGGAAGCCTTCAGCGCCGTCGCGCAGCAGCAAACCGCCGGCATTCAACAGCTCGCGCCGGGGGTCTCTGGAGCCATGTTGGCCACGATCGCTGGCCTCGTGGTGGCGATCCCCTCGGTCTTCGGCTACAATCTCCTCCTCGGCAACACGCGCGAAATGGTCACGGAAATCGAGAATTACGCCAGTTCGCTCGCGGACCGCCTCGAGCTCGAATCGAAGTAAACGGACGCCCGCACCATGGCCCGAAACTTTCGCCGCACGCGCTCGGCTCAGCCCATCGCCGATCTCAATGTCACTAACCTGATCGATCTCGGTTTCATGCTGCTGATCATTTTCATGGTCGTCGCGACGGTTTCGAAACAGGAGCAGACGTTACCCGTCAACTTACCAGTCGAATCCAAAAGTATCCAAACCAAGCCCGACATCGAAGATAAGTTCCAGAGTCTAGTCATTCAGTCGGACGGCAGTTGCAGCCTTGGGGGACGGAGCCTCACGCGATCCCAGTTGTCACGGGAACTCGCTTCGCTCGGGATGCAAGCGAAGCCGCCCGTGATCCGCATAAGAATGGACGCGAAAACATCGGCGCAACATTTCGTCGCAGTCATGGACGAGTTGAAGAAAAACAAACTCTTCCGCTGGACCATCGACACCCAGACGGGACCATAGGTCGCAGCGGATCCCACCATCGCTTTTCGCTGTCTCACGCCATGTCCGCCCGCACACCAGCTGCCTTCGTGACCTCGCTTGCCCTGCACGGGTTGGTCGTCGTGCTCGCCTTGCTGCTTAACTACACGGCGAGTTGGGAGAAGAAGGCCGAGACTAAGCCGTTTGAGCTGGTGGCAGGCGAGGGCGACAATTTTGCCGCGACGGAAGCACCGGCACTGGGCAATCCAAGCGGGATCAAACTCAACGTTCCGACTCCACCGGTTCCGACGCCGGCAATACCCACGCCCGAACCGATCAAGCCCGAACCTGAGCCGGTGGCGCCGGATCCGACCCCAACCAAGCCATCCCCGCCTGAACCCAAACCAACGCCGACGCTTCCACAGGATTCTAAAAAAACTACGACGGCAACGAAAGCGCCATCCACCAAGACACTGGCTGAACAAATGCGCTGGGAGGCGATCAAGGCTGAGTCGAAAATTAAGCAACAGGTCGCCAAGGAAAAGGCCGCAGAAAAGAAGAAGCTCGACCAAGAACGCGCGGAGGAGGCCAAGCGCGCAAAAGTCGCCGCAGTAAATGCGCCGAGAGTCGACGCGGTGGGTATCGCCAAAGGCGTGCTCGGTGGATCGACCAATAACAAGGACGGTGGAGCTGGCGGCAAGGCGCTGACGCGCACCGATGGCCCCGCCATGGAGGCTTACTTTGCAATGCTGCGCGAACGTTTGGTGCGCGCGCTGGACAAACCGCCGGGGTTGAGCGAAACCCTCGTGGCAGAAGTTGAATTTCGGATTGGCGCGGACGGCACCCTCAGCGGGGTGAAGATCATCGGGCCGTCCGGCAGCGCTGAATTCGACCGTGCACTGCTCGATGCCTACACGCGGGTGCGGCTCCCAGCGCGGCCTGATGGCAAGAGTTCCGTGCATTCGCTGCGGTTTCGCACCAAGGATTTGGCGGAAGGTTGAAAAAGTCCTTGCATTCCAACGCGGAACTTTGATTTTCCTCATCCCTCGTTCACGCGAGAATGGGCTCTTAGCTCAGTTGGTAGAGCGCCTCAATGGCATTGAGGAGGTCAACGGTTCGATCCCGTTAGGGTCCACCATTTTGAAGGCCGCCGTAACTGGCGGCCTTCTCTATTTTCCGGATTACAATGTGATTACCGGCGGTTCAACGGCGGGACGTGAGCTGGCAGGGTGAAGCCGCGCCAAAATTTCGCGCCAGTGGGCGTCATCCCGTTCTCGCCGTTTCACTGCCCGGAACTCGATTTCGCCGGCGATGAAGATAAATGAAAACAGTACCGCGAGCATGTAAAGTGGTTCATCATGTAGCTGAAAACGCGGAGCCTGCAGGGCGAAGAATATCGCGACACCACAGACGACTTTGCCAATCGTGGCGGCCCAGGCGGTCGCGCGCACATAGGACAATCGCGTCGCCAACACCGCTCGAAAAATCCGGCCACCGTCCATCGGGAATGCCGGGAGTAGATTGAAGCAGCCCATCACAAGATTGGCCGCGAACACCTGCTCCACCAGCCCGGCCCATGAGTGTTTTTCAACCGAGTCCACGTCATCGCCGAAGGGCGAAAACCAGAGGAGGGCAACGATGGCGAAATTTACGGCTGGTCCGGCAATTGTAATCAGAAACTCCCGTAACGGCTGGCGTGGAATGTCTGCAAATTCTGCCATTCCGCCGATTGGCATGAGCAAAATGCGGCGAACGCCGATGCCGAAATACATCGCCGTGAACGAATGCCCAAGTTCGTGGAGCACCACACAGGTGAAAAAAGCCAAAATCGTCGCGAGACTCCACAGCAGTCCCGGCCACTGCGCTTCGGCCCAACCGTCCTGCGCGACGACCGCGAGCAGGACGAAAAAGGTGAAGTGCAACTGAAGCTGGATGCCTCGGATGCGGAAAAGGCTCATTGACCAACCAAGCATGGCAGCTAACAAAGGCCAGCCGGCGGAAAGCGCCAGCGCCATCGCATTTACGCAAGACTGCTCCAGTGTTTTTCCTTCATGTCTGAAACCGCTCCCAAACCACCGACGATTCTCGTCATCGATGACGACACCGAGATCCGTTACTCGCTCACGCGTGTGTTGAGTTCGCGCAAATACCAAGTGATCGAAGCCGCGAGTGGTGAGCAGGGCATCGCGATAGTTAAAAAAGGGCCGGCGCCTGATTTAGTTTTCCTCGACGTTCGCATGGGAGGCATGGGGGGAATCGAAGCGCTGCAACACATCCGGTCGGCGAATCCCAAGCAACTCGTGGTCCTCATGACTGCGTTTGGCACGGCGCAGACAGCGATCGAAGCGATGAAATATGGGGCGTTTGACTATGTCATGAAGCCTTTTGATCCTGCGAAGGTGCTGACGCTAGCGGAGACTGCGCTTAAGGCTCATGCGGACATGCGCGCGGTTGGCGACTACAAGCCGACCATCAATGCGGACGACTATCGAGAGGGCATTGTGGGGAGTTCTCCGGTAATGCAGGACGTTTTCAAGGTGATCGGGCAGGTCACGGCCAGCGACGTCACCGTCATGATCACGGGAGAAAGCGGCACCGGTAAAGAACTCGTTGCCCGATCAATCTGGAAACACAGTCATCGCGCCGCAAAACCGTTCATTGCGGTCAATTGCGCGGCGATTCCCGATAACTTGATCGAGAGTGAATTATTCGGACACGAGAAGGGCTCGTTTACCGGCGCCACGGTGCAGCGGCTGGGTAAGTTTGAACTCTGCGACGGTGGCACGATCTTTCTCGATGAAATTGGCGACATGGCTCTCGCCACCCAGACGAAAATCCTACGGGTGCTGCAACAGGGGGAAATCCAACGCGTGGGTGGAACTGAAACGATCCGCGTCGATGTCCGGATCATTGCTGCAACCAACAAAGATCTCGAGGAGATGGTGAAGTTAAAAACCTTCCGCGAAGATCTCTACTATCGATTGAATGTGGTGCGCATCCGCATGCCCCCGCTGCGCGAACGCGGCGACGACGTTCCGCAGATCGTCGACTTTTGCCTGCAGAGTTTGGTGAAACAGAAAAAAACGCGGGTCTCGAAAGTTTCACCGGAGGCGATGTCTGTGCTCACACGCCATCGTTGGCCGGGAAACGTTCGCGAGTTGGAAAATGTGATTTATCGCAGTGCGGTGATCGCGCAAGGGGACGCGATTTTAGTGAAAGACTTGCCCGGTGAAATTCGCGGCGCCATCGGCCTTGAGCCCACGATAGGCTCAATGGGATCCAACGACAGTGCCGGACCGTTTGACCTAGTGCGGACGACGAGTGCGGAGTCCGCCGCCTTGGCAACAGCGAAGGTCCTTGCTTCGAGTGTCGAAGCGGGGGCTGCAGAGCCAATCATGAGTTTGGAAAAGGCGCTGGATTTTATTTACGCCGAGTTCACGCAGGACGGGGAACCGATCATGCCGCGGATCGAGCGGGAACTCGCGCGGCGCGCGTTGGCCGGTGCCGGAGGCGATGCGGCGATCGCGGCGAAAGTTATCGGTATGACCAAAGTGGCTTTGCAAAAACGTCTCAAGGAGTAGTGGCGGGGCTTTCGGTGGTTTCATCGTGGATAGGCGGCGAGATGTTTTTCGTTGGCGGAGCGGCACGCTGCCTACAATTTCCCGGTAGATTCTTTACGAAGCGCCCGTGGTGTAATAACGCACAATGGGCATTATGTTAAGTAATGAAATTTTCCCATTAAACCCAAATCATCCACGCTTTTCAACTGGTTGAACCACCGGGCGGCCGGAATTCTCCTTCATCCAACCTCCCTGCCCGGATCCTACGGAGTCGGCACATTTGATGATGCCGCTTTTGATTTTCTCAGGTTCCTCAACCAAGCGGGAATAAACTATTGGCAAGTCTGCCCGCTCGGTCCCACCGGCTACGGCGATTCGCCCTACCAGTGCTTTTCCTCGTTCGCTGGAAACCCCTACCTAATTGATCCGGTCGCGCTTGTTCGTGCCGGTCTGGTCAGCGCGGCTTCTTTGGCTCCATTGGCGTCTTTGCCTGCCGATCACGTCGATTTTGGTGCGCTCTACCAAACCAAGCTCCCTCTGCTCTTTTCTGCCCACGCTACCTGGCGGAAAGATCCGACGCGCGCCTTACCCTATGGATCATTCCCAGCGTTCCGTCGAAAGCAGGAATCGTGGCTGGCAGGCTACGGTCTCTTCTCCGCGCTCAAGGATCATTTTTCAGGGCGCCCCTGGTGGGAATGGCCGAAGGAAATCCGCTCGCTGGCCCTTGCAGAAAAATCTGCCTTAAGGCAACAAGTCGAAGATCGGGCTGAAGCCTACGAATTTATTCAATATCTTTTCTTCGGACAATGGAACTTGATCCGCGCACACGCTGCATCGTTGGGGGTCACTATCATTGGCGATACCCCCATCTTCACGGCACTCGACAGTGCGGACGTATGGTCCAGTCCACAGTTATTCGAGCTCGATAAATCAACGGGCCGTCCGGTCGTTGTCGCCGGTGTTCCGCCGGACTATTTCTCTGCCGATGGCCAACTCTGGGGCAATCCGCTCTACCATTGGCCCGCCCATGCGGCCGACGGTTACAAATGGTGGCTTGATCGTCTCCGTGCGAACTTCGCGCTCTGCGACGTCGTGCGCATCGACCATTTCCGCGGATTTGATTCCTATTGGGCGATCCCAGCGGATGCACCGACGGCACGCACCGGTCGTTGGGAAGCAGGTCCGGGGCTTGATTTCTTCAAGACGGTTGTCGCGGCCCTACCCGATGTGAAGTTGATCGCTGAAGATCTCGGTGAACTCTCTCCATCTGTCGTAAAATTACGCGAAGCCACCGGATTGCCCGGAATGGCGATTCTGCAATTCGCGTTTGGTGGCGATGCGAAGAATCTCTACCTGCCTCACAATCATTCCGCCAACAGCGTTGTTTATCCGGGCACGCATGACAACGACACGACCCTCGGCTGGTATGCGACCACGGACGAGAAATCACGTGATCACGTCCGGCGATACTTTCGCGTGAGCGGTCAGGAGGTCGGCTGGGACTTTATTCGTTCCGCCTACGCTTCGGTCGCGAATCTCGCCGTCATCCCCATGCAAGATTTGTTCAGCTTGGGTTCCGCCGCGCGTTTCAATACTCCTGGCAAGAGCCAGGGAAATTGGACGTGGCGATACCAGTCTGAGCAACTCCAGGAGTTGCATCAAAAATCAGCGCCCTACCTACGTGAACTTGCCGTGCTCTACGGGCGAGACGGCCAGGCGAACGAGCCGGTTGTCACCTAACGTGCCTTCGCCCTGCTCCACGCTCCGGCCGTCCATAGCCTGACTCGATCCAACCACAGGTAGACGACTGGCACCGTGTAGAGCGTGAGCAACTGGCTCACCGCCAGTCCGCCCACGATCGCGAGCCCGAGAGGACGGCGCATTTCCACGCCTTCACCGCTCGCGAGCACGAGCGGCAGCCCGCCCAACAACGCCGCGAAATTTGTCATCAAGATCGGACGCAAACGCAGCAGCGCGGCTTCGTAAATCGCCTCGCGAGGTGCAATTCCTTGGGTTCGCTCCGTGGCGATCGCGAAGTCGATCATCAAGATCGCGTTCTTCATCACGATACCGATGAGCAGGAACAACCCGAGCAGCGCGATCAGCGAGAACTCCGTGTTTGTAAGCCGCAATGCCAACAGCGCCCCGAGGCCCGCCGAGGGCAGCGTCGAAAGAATCGTAAGCGGATGAATCAAGCTTTCGTAGAGTATACCCAAGACCAGATACACTGCCACGAGCACCCCGAGGAGCAGAAACGGTTGGTTCTTCAGGCTTTTTTGAAAGCTCTGGGCGCTACCGGAGAGCCGTGTCTGAATATCCGTCGGTAACATGATTCCTGCCAAGGCACGGTCGATTGCCGCCAGTCCCTGTTCGAGCGATACGTCCTTTGCGAGGGCAAAGCCCACGTTCTCGGCCGCGAACTGGTTCCGGTGTCGCACCCGGTCATCGACGATCGAATAGTCGTAGCGCGTGAAGGCCGAGAGCGGAACTTGCGCCCCATCGGACCCAATCACCTGCACTTGATCAAGCACCGCTGGATCGGAGGTATACTGCGGCTCCAGTTCCATAATGACACGATACTGGTTCAAGCGGTCGTAAAGTGTGGCTACTGGCCGTTGGCTAAATGAACTGTTCAGCACTTGCGAAACCATCTGCATATCCACGCCGAGACGACGGGCTGCCTCGCGGTCGATGCGCAGGCTCACCTGCTGCGTGCCTGCTTCCGAATGATTCTCGACGTCGGTCAGCTCCGGCAATTCCTGCATCGCCGCCGCTACCTTCGGCAGCCATTTCCGCAACAAGGGCAATTCCGGACTCATCAGCGAGAGATCATAGGAGCCTGCGTCCGACGTGCGTGGCGCATCCATGTCTTGTGACACCCCCAGCCATAACATGCCGCCGGCCACCGGAGGTGTCACCAGCCTCAGGCGGTTGATAACTTCGTTGGCCGAGACGCCGCGCTCCGCTAACGGTTTTAGCCGAATCATCATGCGGGAGTTATTCAAACCATTCGACCCACCCGAGCTGCCAATCAGATCCTGCACTGCCGGATCAGCCATGATAAGCTTCCGATACACGTCGATCTTCGGCTGCATCACCCGATAAGAAAAAGCATCGTCGCCCCGCGCAAAACCCGAGAGCTGTCCGGTGTCTTGGGACGGCAAAAATCCTTTGGGGATCTTGATGTAGAGTGAAACATTCAACGCAATGGTCCCGGCAAGGACGATGAGCGTCAGGGTGGCATGCCGTAATACCCAGCCAAGTGATCGCGCGTAAACTCCCCGCACTGCTGCAAACGCGCGCTCCGTTGACCGCTGCAGCGGGGTTGTTGGTTTGGCCGCTTTGCGCACCAACCAACGAGCACATAAACTCGGTGTGAGCGTGAGGGAAACCGCGAGGGAGAGCAGTATGGCTGCTGCGAGTGTGATCGAAAACTCGCGGAACAACCGCTCGACCAATCCCCCCATGAACAGGATCGAAACAAACACGGCCACCAACGAGAGATTCATCGCAAGCAACGTAAAGCCGACCTCCGCCGAACCTTTCATCGCTGCACGAAATGGCGAAAGTCCGCGTTCGATATGCCGGGAAATATTTTCCAAAACCACGATGGCATCATCGACGACGAGGCCCGCCGCCACGATCAGCGCCATCAATGACAGATTATTGAGCGAAAATCCGTAGAGATACATCACACCAAACGTCCCGATCAACGAAACCGGAATCGCGAGGCTTGGAATCAACGCCGCCCGCGCGCTGCCGAGAAACAGGAAGACTACCAGCATCACGAGCCCAGCCGAGATCAACAGTGTTCGTTCGGACTCCCGCAACGTCGCGCGAATGCCCGGCGAACGATCCATCACCACCGCCAAATCTGCGTCGGCCGGCAAAAGCGCCCGCAGGCCCGGCAACTGCGCATTGATCGCATCGATGGTCGCGATGATATTTGCGCCTGGTTGCCGACTGATCATCAGCAAGACAGCGGGCCGGTCATTGTGAAACCCGCTGCTATAGCGATCTTCGACCGAATCGGTGACTTTGGCGACGTCACCCAGCCGCACCGGTGCCCCGTCACGGTAGCGGATGATCATCGGTAAATACTCTTCCGCGCGCCGCAACTGATCGCTGATCTGGACCTGCCACTGACGTCCACCTTCCTCGACGCTGCCACGCGGACGGATCGAGTTGGCATTCGCAATAGCGCGGCGAACTTCGTCGAGGGCAATCCCATGATGCGAAAGTGCGTGGGGATTCAACTGCACGCGCACTGCGGGCAACGAACTTCCACCGACGGACACTTCGCCGACGCCCTGAATCTGGGAAACTTTCTGCGCCAACACTGTCGCGGCGACATCGTAGAGCGCGCCGGGGGCGAGATTGGGCGAACTCAACGCGAGCGCCATGATGGGCGCCTGCGAAGGATTGGATTTTCGATACGTCGGGTTCCCCGGCATGCCGGCCGGCAGCTGACCACGCGCAGCATTGATCGCTGCTTGGACATCGCGCGCCGCTGCGTCGATGTCCCGGTTGAAGGTAAACTCCAGTGTGATACTCACTGAACCCTGGCGGCAATCGGCCGAAATATTCGTGATATCCGCAATACTGCCCAAGGCCCGTTCGAGTGGCGCGGCCACACTCGATGCCATGGTTTCGGGACTGGCCCCGGGGAGCGACGCGCTCACCCGAATCGTCGGGAAGTCTACTTGCGGCAGGGGTGCGACGGGGAGGAATCCGTATGCGAGTGCCCCGACCAAAACGATCGCCACCGCGATCAACGCACTCGCAATTGGACGCCGAACAAATGGGCGAGAAAGATTCATCCTTGCACGCTCTTAATCGGCGCACTCGCAACGACCGCCGTCGATACGCGGACTGATTTCGAACTTCTCGTCAGGCGGTCGAAAAACAAGTAAACTACCGGCGTCGTGAACAATGTGAGCACCTGACTCACGAGGAGACCACCGACCATGACGAGGCCAAGGGGCTGCCTCAGTTCGGCACCGGAACCGGACGAAAACATCAGCGGAAGTGCGCCGAACAGGGCTGCCAACGTGGTCATCAAAATTGGACGGAACCGGAGCAGCGCCGCCTGCCTGATCGCCGCAACTGGACTCAGCCCGTGCCGTCGCGTCGCATCCAGGGCGAAGTCGACCATCATGATGCCATTTTTCTTCACCAAACCGATGAGCAGAATCACGCCGATGATCGCGATCATGTCGAGCGGCCGACCAGTCAGCCACAGCGCCAGCAGTGCCCCCACAGTGGCCGACGGAAGCGTGGAGAGAATAGTGATTGGATGAATCAGACTCTCGTAGAGAACGCCGAGCACGATATACATGGTAATGACCGCCGCCAGCACGAGCAGCAAAGTGCTAGAGAGCGACGATCGAAACGCGTTCGCCGCACCTTGGAAACGCATCTCGATCGCCGGCGGCACCCCGAGGTCGAGGTTAGTGCGTTCAATCGCGGCCACGGCGTCACCAAGCGACGCGCCTTTGCCGAGGTTGAATGAAACGGTTACCGCCGGAAATTGACCGACATGGCTGATTAGCAGCGTCGTGGGCCGTTCGGATACCCGAGCGATGCTCGAGAGCGGCACGGGGCGTCCGGCCCGGGTGCGGACAAAAATCGTCGTGAGAGCCTGCGGTCCCGCGGCCAGCCGTGGGTCCACTTCCAAGACGACTCGATATTGGCTCGCCTGAGTGAACAGTGTGGAGATTTGCCGTTGGCCGAATGCGCTGTAAAGTGCGTCGTCGATATCCGCCACGGTTACGCCCAGTCGGCTGGCAGCATCGCGGTCAATCTCGAGGAACGCCTGCAATCCCGCGTCTTGCAAGTCACTCGCTACGTCCGACAACGCAGGCTGGTCCTGCAGGCGTTCGATGAGTTTGGGCGCCCAGCTGTGGAGTAGTTTCTCATCCGGGCTCGTGAGAGTAAACTGAAACTGGGTGCGACTCACTCGGTCCTCGATCGTCAATTCCTGCACCGGCTGCAGGTAGAGCGTGATACCCGGTATCGACAGCGCTTCGGCGCGAAGCCGCTCGATCACTCTTAACGCAGAGTCACGTCGCTGCGCGTGTGGCTTCAAGTTGATGAGCATCCGCCCGCTGTTGAGCGTGGCGTTGCTTCCGTCCACGCCGATGAAGGACGAGAGGCTCGCTACTGCCGGGTCCTCGAGAATTTTGGCCGCCAATGCCTGCTGACGCTCGGCCATCGCGGAAAACGAGATCGACTGCGGCGCCTCGGTCACTGCCTGAATTGCAGCATTGTCCTGCACAGGAAAGAACCCTTTGGGCACGATTAGGTAGAGCACGACGGTCAGCGCAAGGGTCCCAAGTGTCACGAGTAAGGTTGCGCGTTGGCGTAGTAGGACCCAGTCGAGCAAGATGGCATAGCGATCAATGACGGCATCGAGGAATCCACGCTTGGCGTGCTCGGTCACGAGGTGGGCCGGCAGCATCCGCGCGCACATCATCGGTGTGAGGGTGAGCGAGACCACGAGTGAAATCAGAATGGAAACTGCCAACGTGATGGCGAACTCGTGGAACAAGCGCCCGACTAAGTCGCCCATGAAGAGCAGGGGAATCAGCACCGCGATCAACGACAGCGTAAGCGAGACGAGGGTAAATCCGATTTGTGCGGCTCCCTTGAGTGCTGCCTCCAAGGGCGGATCGCCCGCTTCCCGATATCGTGCGACGTTTTCGAGCATTACGATGGCGTCATCGACCACAAATCCGGTCGCGACGGTCAGTGCCATTAACGTGAGAATATTCAGCGAGTAGCCCGCGAGATACATTACCCCAAACGTTCCGATCAGTGATAGCGGCACGGCGATACTCGGGATGATCGTAGCCGCGATGTTACGCAGAAACATGAATGTCACGAGCACCACGAGGAGCACCGCAAAGATGAGCTCGTGCTGCACGGAGCGCACCGAGGAACGAATGCTCTGCGTGCGATCCGTCAGCACCGCCACGTCGACGGCAGCGGGCAGACTCGCCGACAGTTGCGGCAGCAATGCCTGCACGCGGTCGACGACCTCGATAACATTCGCGCCGGGTTGGCGCTGCACGTTGATCAGGACGGCGGGAAGCTTGTCCGCCCACGCAGCGAGCCGACGGTCCTCCGCGGCATTTTCAATTCGAGCGACGTCACCCAGTCGCAGTGGTCGGCCATCGCGCCAAACGATGATCAGGTTGCGGTATTCCTCGACCGAGCGGAGCTGGTCGTTCGCATCCATGAGGATCGCGCGCATCGGCCCATCGAAGCTTCCTTTGGGTCCATTGACGCTCGCAGCGCCGATGGCGGTGCGCACATCCGCCAGACTCAGGCCGCGGGCCGCGAGTTCGCCAGGATTGATCTGAACGCGCACAGCCGGCCGCTGGCCGCCGGCCAGACTCACCATGCCGACGCCGGGAATCTGAGCGAGTTTCTGCGCGATGCGTGTATCAACCAAGTCATGAACCTGCGGAAGCGGCAGACTGCCGGACGTCACTGCGAGCGTGAGGATCGGCGTGTCTGCGGGATTTACCTTCCGGTAAACGGGAGGCGTAGGGAGATCGTTGGGCAGGAGGTTGCTCGCTGCATTGATCGCCGCCTGCACTTCCTGTTCCGCGACGCCCATCGATACTCTGAGCGAAAACTGCAGGGTGATTACAGACGAGCCGGCGGAGCTCACCGAGGAAAGCTGGTTGACGCCCGGAATCTGTCCGAATCGCCGCTCGAGCGGTGCAGTAATGGAACTCGCCGTCACCGCCGGACTCGCACCCGGGTAGAAAGTGAAGATCTGAATGGTCGGAAACTCCACCTGTGGCAGGGCTGCAACGGGAAGGAGGCGATACGCGAGGACGCCGGAAAGCAGCAGCGCGACCATCAGGAGGCTCGTCGCCACCGGACGGAGAATGAACGGACGCGACGGGTTCATTTTTCTTTCTTCTTTTTCTTAGAAGCCCCCTCGCCGGCCCCTTCTCCAACCCGTGTTTGCAGTGTTTGAACGGCTTTCGGCGCGTCATCTCGCACCAGCGAGACAAGGCGTCCTTCACGGAGACGATCTAGGCCCTCGAGGACGACGAATTCGCCGGCTTGAATTCCTTTCGCAATAGACTGGTGCGCTCCGTCGGACGGCCCGAGCACGATGTCACGGACCGTGGCCTTATTCTGCGCGTCCACGACATAAACATACGTGCCGCGGGAGCCATACTGCACCCCGACACTTGGGATCACCAAGGCAGCCTTCAGCGTGCGCACGCGCAGACGGACATTCACAAACTGATTGGGGAAAAGCTGCTCGTCGGCGTTAGCAAATTCCGCCTTCAGTTTCAGCGTGCCGGTCGCGAGATCGATTTGGTTGTCCACGGTTTTGAGACTGCCCGTGGCCAGCACCTTCCCCTCCCCTCGATCCCAGGCCTCGACGACCAGTTGCTCACCGGCTCGCAGCGGTTCGACGACTTTCTGCAGTTCCATTTCCGGAATTGTGAACATCACCGCAATGGGACGCGTTTGGGTGATGACGGCGATCCCGCCCGAATCACCGGCGCGCACGATATTCCCAGCGTCGACCTGCCGAAGTCCCAACCGGCCGGCGATCGGAGCTTCGACCTTGGTGTAGGCTAGTTGACGACGTGCGTCCTCGACCTGCGCTTGGGCCGTCGCGAGCGCACCTTCACGTTCTGCCACAAGGGCCTGTTGCGCTTCCAGCTGTTGCGGTGAGATGAGGGTCTGCGCGTTGAGCACTTTAAAGCGCTCCAAGTCACTCCGCACCGTGCGGAGTTGCGATTCGTTCAACCGCATTTGTCCTTCCATTTGGGTCAACCGCAGTTGGTAGGGCAACGGGTCGATCTCGGCGAGCAATTGCCCCGCGGTCACTTCTTGGCCCTCAGTAAACGCCACACGTAACAACTGCCCGTCGACGCGGCTGCGCACGGTCACCGTGTTAAGCGGGACCACCGTGCCAATCGCTCGGAGGTGCACCGACAAGTCCAGCAGTTGCGCAGCTTCAGCGCGCACGGGCACCGGTTGCGAATTACCCTTGCTTCGAAACGGGTTTCCGCCCCCGGCCGATTTTGTCTCCTCCGCGCGAAATCCGAAATACCAAACGCCGGAAGAAAAAGCCAAGACTACAGCACCGTAGAGAAACCAGCGGCGGAAAAAGGGATGCTTCGGCATGTTGAATATGAATAGTCGCGTCGTGAGTAATGGACAGTTACCCGCCAGACGACCGTGCGCGGGTCACCGTTGCTATAAATTTCACGTCTTCAGTGCACTTGGGCAGCCGAAACTGGGCACCGGTTTGATCAGGCGCCCCCAACAAACCTAGCGACGAGCGGCACGACTTCATCTCGGGCATCTTCGAGCACATAGTGACCGACGTCGGCCAAGCGATGAATCTCGGCCTTGGGCAATACTTCCCGCCATCGCGCCAGATACGAATCGTTAAAACAAAAATCGCGTCCTCCCCAGACAATCAGCGCTGGTCGTTCGGGAAAGAGTCGCAGCCCCTGCTCTACCGCCGCCAAAGCGGCCCAACTCGGATGGGAAACCGCCAACGGAATATCCTGGACGAACGCACTCACGGCCACGCGATTTGCCCATGAATCATAGGGCAGGAGAAATCCAGCCTGCTCGATTCCAGTCAGCGAGCGCCGATGCATTGACATCCACGTCGCCGGCCAGGCAAAGCCGTTTAGCCCTCGCACCAAGAGCGGCCCGATCAACGGGGCCTTGCACAGTGCGATCCGAGTTGGGATCCGCGCCGATGCAAACGCAGCGGTGTTCAACACGGTCAGGCGTCCAATGATTTCGGGATGCCGCGCCGCTAATCCAAAGCCAATCGCCCCGCCCCAATCGTGCACGACGAGATGAATTCGTTTCAGTCCAAGTGCCCAGACCAACGCCTCGATGTCCGCGATGCGTGTTGCAAGCGTGTAGTCGTAGTCAGGCGGCTTTTCAGAAAGCCCCATGCCAATGTGGTCGGGTGCGATACAGCGAATTTTCGGCGACAGCGCTTTGATCAGGTTCCGATAGTAAAAAGACCACGTAGGATTCCCGTGCAACATCAGCACCGCCTCTTCGCGTCGAGGGCCTTCGTCGACGTAGCTCATCTGGGCACCACGGGGGGTCGCAAACGACTTCGGCGCAAACGGATATTCGCCCGTGAGCCAGTCGGGAACCTGGAGGGACGTCACCATTCGAGGGCCAGCATCAGACAATTTAGACCGCTTCCGATGCCCAGCAGCCCCACTCGGTGACCTTCCCGCACGGCACCCGCGTCGACGGCGGCACACAACGTAGCTGGCAAGGCGACAGATCCCGTGTTACCGAGCGTTTCAAAAGTGGAGAAGTCCTTTGCGAGATCCAGGCCCAGGGTATCGTAGAGTTTTCGACGATGGGTGCGGCCGACTTGGTGGCAAATGAACCGGTCGAATGAATTCCCCTGCTCCGCCGTGAACTCCCGCCATGTCTCTTCCGCGAGTCCTACTCCGGCGATCAACAGTTGTTCCGAATCCGTCTGCATCGCGAGCGCATCGGCACCGTGGGTGTCGCCTTGGCAAAGCTCGCTGTGCTGCGTTGCCGCCCGCGCGATGCCGCCGAGCACACGATGCGCACGGCCCCGCACGAGGGACCGGTGGCATATCATCGCGCCCACCGCGCCCGAGCCGATCGTGAGGTTGGCAAAATACGGTTTGATGTCGTTTCGCGAGTGCGGCGCGGCAAGCAACGTCTGCACTGTCTGCTCCACCAGTGGCCGACCGTTCTCACCCGAAACCACCAGTGCGCAGCGAATTTGTCCGGACTCGATTAATCCTGCGGCGACCGTCAGCGCGTTGAGAAATCCTAGACACGCATTCGATAGGTCGAATATTTGCGCCGAGGCCGGCAGCCCGATCTTCCGATGCGCGAAGGACGCCGTCGCCGGTTCCAGCATATCGCGACTCACCGCCGCGTGGACGAATAGCTCGACGCGCTCGGCACTGAACGAGGATTTCGCCAGCACTGCCCTGCCCGCCTGCGCACTGGCATCCGAGGGCCGCGTGCCGACCGGCCACATCCGGCGTTCGCGGATGCCCGACATGAGCTCAAGACGCCCGGCCGGGAGCTTTAGGCGCTCGTAGAGGGGACGCAGACGTTCTTCGATCGCAGCGGAACTCCACACTTCTTCTGGTAGCGCCACGGCCAACGACTCAATGCAGACGTTTTCGAATTTCATTCGGTGCGCCTTACTTTTCCATCCGCATCGCGAGCCGAATAATTTCTTTGTCGAAATAATTCGCGCCGAGTCCCGCGTCGACCACGAGCGTCGTGCCGTTGATGCCGCTGCTGCGTTCGCTCAAAAGGAAGACCACGGAGTTGGCAACCTCCTGGGTTTCGAGGTTCCTTTTGCGAAAGGTGAGCTTCTCCGCGTAAAGATAGCTTTCCAGATAACCAGGGATCCCCGCCGACGCGCTGGTCTTCAGTGGCCCAGAACCGACCGAGTTGAAGCGCACCGCCGAATCCGCGCTGAATGATTTTGCGAGAAACCGCACGCTCGACTCCAGCGCGGCCTTGATTGGCCCCATGTAGCCGTAGTTGTCGGGTGTCACCAACAGCGAGGAAATGCCGATGGTCACGACCGATGCGGTCGGCGCGAGATGCGGCTTGAAGGCGCGCGCGATCTCGACGAGCGAGAACGCCGAAACGGCCGTGGCCTGAAGAAAATCGGCCCGCTTTGTCTCGTGAAATGGTTTGAACCCCTCCGAGTAGTTTGCGAACGCGATCGAGTGAACGATTCCGTGCAAGGGCGGATGGCCCGCCGTCGCAATTTCCGCCGCGAGCCGCTCCGCCGCTCCGGGTTGCTCGACGTCGCACAGGAAAACCGGCTTTCCCGCCAGCAGCGTTTCCAGCGATTTTTTCCGCCCTTCCGAACGCACGCTATAAACCACGCGAGCGCCCTGCTCTTCCAGCGTCTTCGCGACCGCCCAAGCCACGCTTTTGCGATTGGCGACGCCAAACACGAGAAAAGATTTTCCCAAAACGTGCAGGAAATCGTTCATGCGACCGGTGCCCCATCCGGTGTTTTCCAAGCAACGGTAAACTCTACGCTGAGCACACGTTTGTCGCCGCATTTCACGCTGCCGTTCATCATCGTGAAACCGCCGAGCGACTCCTTGCGCTTTACCTCGATGGTAATCGTGTCCCCGGGATAGACCGAATTGCGAAACCGCACGTCACTGATCTTCGCGAGCAACGGCACGCCGTCTTTCGTCCCCTGCCCCGCCATCAACCGAGCCATAAAGAGCGCGCCCGTTTGAAACACGGCCTCGCACAACAGTACCCCGGGTGTGATCGGTGCGCCGGGATAATGTCCCTGATAAAAATCTTCATCGGCGCGAAACGTCCGGCGCGCGACCAGACCTTCCGCAGACTCGCTGACGATTTCGTCAACGAACAAGAACGGAGGCCGGTGCGGAATGAGGTCGGTGACTTGGGACATGATCAAGTGGTGGCGGCGACGGCCGCCGATTGCTTCATCTGGAAAATAGCCTTGTCGATCTTGTTGGCCGTGATGACGCCGTAGTTAATCGTGCCCAACCAACCTGACATGATTATGCCGACGGAACCGGCGTGATAGAGTCCGGGAAGTTTGTCCGATAACTCCATCGAGACCTTTAAGCCCTCGAACTTCGTGCCGAACGATGTGCCGGAAAAATGCTGGGTGTAGCGTTCGATCGTCCGTGGCGTAGCTGCCTCCATCCAGTCGATTTTCGCACGCACTCCGGGGATGTATTTCTCGAGCGCCACCAGCGACTCGTCGATCAACCGTTGTTTTTCGCGCTCGTAGCCATCTTCGCTCAGTTCCTTCCAGTCGGCATACTGCCCATTCAGGGAAACAACGACGGTGTAACGGTCCGAGCCGGGGCGAGTATCCGGGTAGTAAACGGAAAAAGTCCGACTGGTCGTGTTAAAATCGGTGAGTTCCGTGCTGCTAAATTTCGGATTTTCCGACGTAAACACCAGATCACCGATGTGCGGGATCGTTTCGCCCTTGCGGATGCCGAAATAGACTTGGCATGAACTGGAATTGATTCGCACGGCCTTGGCCTCGGCCACGAAATCGGCCGGGAAGTTTTCCTCTCCACCGAGGCGAAAAATCGTATTCTTGATATTTGCGTTCGACAAGACGGCTTTCGCCCGAATGACCCGGCCGCTGGTCGCGACGATGCCGCACGCCACTTTCTGGCCGTTGCGTTCTTCCACGAGAATCTTATCCACGAGGACCTTCTTCCGCACCTCTGCGCCATTTCTTTTCAGCTCGGAAACCATTTTCTCAATCAGCAGGTCTGAACCTCCGCGGAACGTGTAAACGCCAGAACCCATGAAGTTGGAAAAAACGATGCCGTAGGTGATCGCCGGGTCGTCGAGAGTAGAGCCGTTGGCGTAAGCAATGGGCTCCATCAGCAAGCGTTTTACATCGTCTCGGCCCGGGAAGAATCGCTCCAACATCTCGCCGGTTGTCTCGGGGTTATTATCGTAAAAATTCATCGCCCGCAGGTAGTCGTAAAATTTCTCCACGTGCGTCCGCTCTAACCCGAACTTCTCCACCAAAACCCGCGTGTAGTCTTCGCGCGTGAAGGTCGTCCAAACATCCATCTGCGGATTAACGAACCGGATGTCCTTTAGTGGCACGATCAAATCCGAGATTTCTTTCGTCCAATATTTCCGGCACGACTTGATCATTCCGACGGGAAATCCGTGGAGTGAAATATCGAAGATGTGCCCGCCCTTGCGCGTGAACCAGGTGGCGAGTCCGCCGAACTGGTAATGATGCTCGAGCAGCAGCACGCGGTGGCCGGCCTTCGCGAGCACGTTTGCCCCCGTAAGGCCGCCCAAACCGCTGCCAATGACGATTACATCATACTCGTCGGCGACACCTTTAAGCCAGTCGTAAGCCATGGAGCGTTAAGAGTGAGTCCGCTCCCGGCCGGAGCGCAACTCAGAGTTTGAGCGCGCGCAAATATTTGAAGGAATCAGGAATCGATTTCAGCGGCATAACGGTTTCGTCCTCGAGGAAATAGTGCTTCACCCCGATCTTCTGGGCGGCCTTGAGTACTTCGGCCCACTGAATCTGGCCTTCTCCCACCGCAACTTTGGCGGTTGCCGGGCTACCACCGGTGTGCACGCCGCGGGCGAAATCCTTGAGCATATCCTTGATGTGCACCATCGACCAACGGTTGGGATACTTGGCGAGTAACTTTACGGGATCGAGGCCGGTGATGAAAACCCAGTAGACATCCATCTGGTAGGTCACGAGGTCGGGTTTCGTTTCGCGGACCATGATATCAAACATCGTCTCCCCGGTGCCGGCGGCGGTCGGGCGAAACTCGAGGCCGTGGGGATGGTAGCCGAAGCTGAGTCCCTCTTTTTTACAGGCGGCGCCCCATTCGTTGAACTTGGCCGCCATCGAGTGGGCCATTTCCTCCGAAAAGGGCTTATCCTTGCTCACCGGAGGATACGGCACGACGACATACTTCAGTCCCAACTCCTTCGCATCACGAATGACTGCTGAAATGTCCTTTTCAAAAAGGCCGTAGCCAAAATGTCCGCTGACGGGAACGAGACCGCGCGATTTCAGCTCCGTCGAGAATTGCGCTGGCGTGAGACTTCCTGTGCCTGCGACCTCGACTTCTTTGATGCCATACGACTTCGCGATATCAAGTGCCCCAGTGGTGCTCTCCTTGGTCTGAACACGAAGGCTGTAAAGCTGGAGTCCGAGATGATCTCGGAAATCGGCGGCATGGAGCGCAGCAGCGATGAGGGGCAACAGGGCAAAGCGGAGTATTTTTTTCATAGGGAAGAGGGGAAGGATGTCGGCCGCCTGCTAGCCTTTTTGCAAGATGTGATAGTTGGCCATCGAAATACCGCTCAGCATGGCTCCGATAATTCCGAGAAAGCCCTGATCTGTGCCGCAAAGGTAAAGATTATCGAGCGAGGTGCGTCCCTGACGATGCTTCACGGTTGCCCCGTAAATCGCGCCGCCGAAGTGCCCCGTGAACTTAGTGATCGTACGTGGAGTAAACATGTCCGTCGTGACGGTGGCGACCGCCAGCGCATCGTCGTGGGCGAGGGGAGGCAGAAAGCGCCGGGCGCTGCGCTGCACCTCGGCAAACCAACGCACTTTGTCTGCTTGGTAATCGTTCTCCGGTTGCCTCGCCCAGCGATCATAGTTGGCGAGGCAAGTAACCCGGAAAATCCCCTCGGGGAGCACACGATCTGCTCCATAATCGAAATTATTGGGAATGCAGATTACGCCGCTGCGAGGATCGACCTGCTCGATCGGCTGGACGTAGTCGAAGCGAGAGGAGTCATTGAAGAAAATAATTGTATCGTTCCCCCACCCCAGTTCCGCAGGCTGACGATTGAGGATACTGATTGTTTCGACAAACGAGAGCGTGCGGGGGGCTTTGGTCGGCGCGTGGGCCTGCTCCGCCACCAGGCGATCCGTCTCCGCCGCACCAATGGAAGAGATCACGTGATCAGCGGTGATTTCATCACCGCCGTCGAGCACCAGCGCACTCGCCCGGCCTGCGTGCGCAATGATTTCCCTGACACCACATTTCATCCGTCGCTCACCGCCAGCAGCGCGAAATTTTTCCAACAACACCCGGAGCACAACCCGGACACCCTCAAACGGGCGCGCGAAACCTTCGAGGAAGAGAGCCTTGAACATGATCACAAACTGACCGAACTCCATGTCGTGTTCCGTCGCGCTGCCGTAATACATCAGCGGGCAGAACAGCATGTCTTCCAGCAAAGGATCTGAAATGTGCCGCCGCACGACTTCGCGCGCGGAGACGGGCGCGGCATCGAGCGACACGTCGTCAAACGTCCTGACCGCAGTCACGAGTTTTCTGAATCCATCAGCTTGCGCCGGAAACGCAGCCACCACTTCGCTTTCGAAGGCAGTAAAATCGTTCGTGAAGCGCAGGGAAACCTCACCGCGTGGACCGAACGCGATCCGGGACTGCTTCTGCTCACAAAGGGCAAACTCGTCGCGATCAATGCGCAGCTGACGAAGCAGTTTACCCAAGGGAGTGCCCTTGACCCCGGGGCGCACGAAATTGGTCATTGCATGGAGCCCCACGTCAAATTTCCGACCCGCAATGCTGTAAAAACTATTGAGGCCGCCGACAGCGTTATGGCGCTCGAAGATGCAGACTTTTTTACCGAAGTGCGCCAGTCGGATCCCCGCCGCGAGGCCGGACATGCCTGCGCCGATGATCGCGACGTCGTAGTGAGAGCGGGTGTTCATGCGCGGCTACAAAAAAGGCCGGGGATCGTCCCGGCCCGAGATTCATCGATGGGCGAGCGCTGCTCAACCCTTGCCTGCTAGGGCGTCAAACTTCGGCGTCAGATACTCGGCGCAACTGTCGAGACTCGCGAGTTGTTGATAATCCTTTTCGGGAACCTCGATGCCGTGCCGTTTACGGAGTTCCATCACAATGTCCAAAAAGTCCATGCTATCGAGCTGGAGTTGGTCGCGCAGCCGCACCTCGGGCTTAACGTTGCTCAAGTCCTCGTCGGGGGCGATGTCGGCAATAATATCGAGCACCACCTGCTTGCATTCGTCTTTGGTCATAATCGGAAACGGGAATTAGGGGACAAACCGTTTAACAATCAACGTGGAATTTATCCCAAGCATTCCGAAGGAGTTATTGAGGATGGTGTCCACTTTTGCAACCGACCGCGGCTGATTGAGGACCAGACCAGCAAGCGCACACTGCGGATCAAGCTCGTCGACGTTAATTGTTGGGTGAACCACCAAGTCGTCAAACGACGGCAGATTGCCTGCCAGTTCGAGCGCCCCGGCGGCACCCATGCAATGCCCGATGTAGCCCTTGGTATTGTTAATATGGGTATCGGGGCAGCCCTCGCCGAACACCGCCCTGATCGCTTCGCACTCTTGAATGTCACCCAATGGCGTGGCCGTGGCGTGCGTGTTGACGATGTGAATGTCGCGCGGGGCGAGTCCGGCGCGACCGATCGCGGCCCGCACGCATTCGGCCTGCCGCGTGGGGTTGGGGAGCACGTAGTCGCTCGCGTCGCTGTTCACGTGATAGCCGCCAATTTCTCCGTAGATTTTCGCCCCGCGCGCTTGGGCGTCCGCCAAACGCTCCAAGGTGTAGAGCGCGCCGCCCTCGGAGATCACAATGCCGTTGCGCGCCTTGTCGAAGGGACGCGATGCCTTGTTCGGGTCCTCGTGGGTGGCGAGGGCGTTCTGCGATTTGAACCCAGCGAAAATCCCGAAGGTATGGATGCTCTCACTTACGCCACCACAAAGCGCAAGATCCACTTCGCCCAGTCGGAGCATCTGGGTGGCATGGATCAGCCCCATATTTCCTGCGGCACACGCGGCCCCAATCGTGTAGGCGGGGCCCGTTACGCCGAGGTTAAGCGACGCTTCTCCGGCGGGGTTGTTCGCGACGGTGCGGGGATTATGGTAGTGCGACCAGAACTTCGTGTCGTAATTAAACTTTGAGATATTGTAGATTTCGTTCTCGGTCTCGACATTGCCGTGCTCGGTACAACCGATATAGATGCCGACGCGGTCCTTCGCCACCGCTTCCCAATTTAATCTGCTGTCGATGAGTGCCTCGCGGGCGCAATAGATGGAGATGCTTCCAGCCCGGGTGCCCACGCGCACCTCTTTCTTTTTTTGGTGTTTCAGCGCGTCGTAGTCACAGACGCCCGCGAGCTGCGCGCCCATGTAGCGGATGTCCATCCGCTTGATGCCAGCCACGCCGGCGAGCAAATTGGCGCGAAACTGTGCGAGCGAGTTGCCGTTGGGAGCGGTCAGACCGACCCCTGTGATGACGATGCGCGAGAGCTTCATTAATTTGGGAAGGAAATCGCTAGCCAACCTCCGCCCGAAAGCAATACAACCCTCCCCTCAATATGAACGTTCTTGTCGTCGGAGGAGCCGGTTACATTGGAAGCCACTGCGTGCGCCAACTTTTGGCCGCCGGGCATCGCCCCGTGGTGCTCGATAATTTCGCCTACGGCCATCGTGGCGCCCTCGCGCCGGGCGTGAAGCTTTACGAGGCGGATTTAGGTGACGAGGCTGCGGTGAAACGCATTCTCGTCGCCGAGAAAATCGAAGTCGTGATGCATTTTGCTGCTTTTTGCTACGTCGGGGAATCCGTCACGGACCCGATGAAGTATTACCTCAACAACAGCGCGGCCACGCTCCACCTGCTGAACGCCATGCTGCAGTCGGGCGTGAAGAAATTCATCTTTTCCTCGACGTGTGCCACGTTCGGCGTGCCCGCCAGCCTGCCCATCCACGAAAATCTGCCGCAGGCTCCCATCAACCCCTACGGCCAAACGAAACTGGATATCGAGCTTGCGCTTCGCTCGCTCGCGCCCGCCACCGGTCTTAGTTTCGCGGTCTTTCGCTATTTCAACGCCGCCGGCGCATCCGAGGACGGTTCCATCGGGGAAGATCACCATCCGGAGACCCACCTCATTCCGGTGGCAATCGACGTCGCCACCGGCAAGCGTCCTCACTTGGAGCTTTTTGGCACGGACTATCCTACCCCGGACGGCACCTGCCAACGTGACTACGTCCACGTGGATGACCTCAGTCGCGCGCATATCGCCGCGTTCGCGAAACTAGGCGCGCCTGGCACCCAACTTTTCTACAATCTCGGCACCGGGAAACCGACGTCCAACCGCGAGGTTATCCGAGCGATCGAGAAAATCGTTGGGCAACCGGTCAGAGTAGTCGAAAAGCCGCGTCGTCCCGGAGATCCTCCTGCCCTTTTCGCCGATTCCAGCAAGGCTCAACGCGAACTCGGCTGGAAGGTAAAGTTCAACGACATCGAGTCCATCGTCGCAAGCGCGTGGCAATGGCATTCCAGCCATCCTAAGGGTTACGCTGATCGATGAATCTGTTTGGCGCCAAGAAGCCCGTCATCGGCATGATCCACTTGGGCGCGTTGCCCGGGACGGCGGCAAGTGCGCGACGCTTGCGAGAGATCGAGGCACAAGCGCTCAGGGAGGTGGAAATCTACCGAGAGGCCGGCGTGCACGGTCTGTTGATTGAGAATATGCACGACACTCCCTACCTGCGAGGCCACGTCGGACCCGAAATCGTCGCCTCAATGGCGGTCGTCGGGCGGGCCGTGAAGGCTGCTGCCCAGCTTCCGTGCGGGGTGCAGATTCTCGCAGCGGCAAATACAGAAGCCGTGGCGGTCGCGCTGGCTGCCGGGCTCGACTTCGTTCGCGCCGAGGGCTTTGCATTTGCCCATGTGGCCGACGAAGGAATCATCGAGTCCTCGGCCGCCGAGCTGCTGCGCTTCCGCCGCGCCATCGGCGCCGATCGGGTGCAGATTTGGGCTGACGTAAAGAAGAAGCACAGTTCTCACGCGATCACATCCGACGTTGGGATTGGCGAGAAGGCGCATGCGGTCGAGTTCATGCGCGGCGACGCGGTGATCGTGACCGGCGCCGTGACGGGTGACGCCCCCAAGCCCGACGATGTCCGCGAAGTAAAATGTGCGACCCGACTACCCGTTTATCTCGGCTCGGGAGTGACGGCAAAAAATGTCGGAGTGTTTCTGGGCGTCGCTGACGGATTTATTGTGGGGTCTGAATTCAAGGCTGGCGGCCACTGGTCGGGCGCCGTGGATGTGAAACGTGTTCGGCGTTTCATGGCAGCAATCGCCGCCATTCAGTAGCAGCGCAAGTTTCCTGCCCCTGCTTCACCCGTGCGAACATTACTTCGCCGGGCCCCAGTGCGACGTAAACGGAAAGTAGATAAATAGTGGGCGCCCCGCGACGTCCTTACCTGGCACAAATCCCCAGTAACGACCGTCAGCACTGTTGCCTGAGTTGTCGCCTAGCGCTAGGAATTGCCCCGGAGGAACCTTGGCTTTTTCACCCAGCGCCAGCAGGCCGAGCGGCTGGTAACCACCATATTTTCCACTCTGCTCATTGTTTCCTCGGAATGCGCTCGAGCCTTCAATTGGTTTGCCGTTTCGCAACAGCACGCCGGAGCCGCTCGATTTCACGACGGCTGAACCGTCCGACGTCGCTTTTCCGCTGACGATCTCAATCTCGTCTCCCGGTGTTCCGACTAGGCGCTTGATGTAGTATTGGTCGCCGTAGGTATTCGCGATGCCGGGTATGTTTCCCGTGCGAAAAACAAAACCCTGCCCAGCGTCGGGACGGACGAAATGATAGCTCATACGATCCACGAACAATTGGTCGCCGGTCAATTCATCGAAGGACAAGAAGCGCTCCCCCGCGCGCACAAAACGCCCGGTGCGGACGCAGCGAACATTTTCCCCGTCGACGTTGCGGATCTCGAATTCGCCCGCTCGCATCTTCTTTTCCATTTCGGCATTGAAGCCTTGCGTCGTGAATTTCTTGCCCGGTGACAGCAGCGCTTCGGAAACAACCCAGTCCATGTCGAAGTCGAGTGGCAGTCGGACCTTGGTCGGCTTGTCACCGACGAAGAAGGTATATTCGCGAAGATCGGTTGGAATCACCAGCCATGAACGATCTGGGACTATCCGCGCGCGAACTGCGCCGCGACTTTGGCCGCCATAGACCGGCACCAACACCTCTCCGTCGCCCGGCGCATCCAGGCGATGGGGCCAGGCGCCGAACAAGACGGCGCGTGCCGCCACGGCCGCCGGCGACGGCTCCTCGGCGGGCTTCATGAAGACCTCGGGGGTCATGCCGTTGTAGGTCGGCCACATCGAGTTCGTCGGAATCTTAAAGGGCTGCACGAAATACGTCCGGATGCCGAGAATCACGATCGCCGCCACCAGGAAGAACTCGACGTTTTCAACCAACGCGCTTTTCGGATAGATTGCTCCACCGGTGCGGCGTAGCGTTTCCTCGGTCGCCTCGATTTGAAGTTTCAGTTTTTCGGCTCCCGCCCGTTCCTTGAGCAGTGAACGCAAACCGGCGACATGTGACTGCACCTCGGCGACCTGCGCCGCTGGCAGCACGTCACGGCGGAAATGATAGACCCGTTCCGCGAGCTCAAGCCAGTTGGCGGCGTTTTCCCGCATCTTCTTTTCCTGCGATTGAAAGAGGCCAAACATGGCAATGAGCGATTAGTTGTTTTGGAGAACCTTGATGAAAGCGTCTGGCGGGATGGAAACTTTGCCGATTTGTTTCATCTTCTTTTTGCCCTCTTTCTGTTTGTCGAGGAGCTTCCGCTTACGGCTGATGTCACCGCCGTAGCACTTCGAGGTAACGTCCTTGCGCATTTCTTTCACGTTATCGCGGGCAATAATCTTACCGCCGATTGCTGCTTGGATCGCGACCTTGAACATTTGTGGAGGAATGATCTCGGCGAGCTTTTCGCAAAGTTGGCGACCACGGCTGTCGGCTTTGTCTCGATGCACGATACAGGAAAACGCATCGACCGGATCACCGTTGATCATGATATCCATTTTCACGAGGTCGGCCGCCATGTAGTCGCCAAGTTCGTAATCCATCGAGCCATAGCCGTGGGTGATGCTCTTCAGCCGGTCGTTGAAATCGACGAGGATTTCGTTAAGCGGGAGCGAGCACTTCAACATTACGCGGTTCATATCCAGCGTGTCGGTGTGATCGCACAAGCCGCGCTTTTCCATAATCAGCGAGAGAATGTCGCCCATTGAGTCGTTGGGTAAGATGATCTGGGCGCGGATGGTCGGCTCCTTGATTTCGATCATCGTGCCGGGGTCCGGCATGTTTACCGGATTATCGACCTCGATCAGATCCCCACCGTGTTTGATGACGTGGTAAATCACGCTCGGATAAGTCGAAATGATCTCCACGTCATGCTCACGGCGAATACGCTCCTGGATGATCTCCATGTGGAGCAATCCAAGGAATCCGCAACGGAAGCCGAAACCGAGGGCTAGCGAGCTCTCCGAGGCGTAGACGAACGCGGCGTCATTGAGCCGGAGGCGGCCGAGCGCAGCTTTGAGCTTCTCGTAGTCATCGCTTTCGAGCGGATAGAGACCACAGAACACCAGTGGGCGAACTTCCTTGTAACCAGGAAGCATATCCGTCGCGGGTTTGCTCGCGATGGTAATAGTGTCGCCGGTCTTCACGTCGGCGGTATTCTTGATACTGGAAACAATGTAACCGACATCGCCGGCACCGAGCGAAGCGATCTTCTCCATCTTTGGCATGAAGACGCCAACTTCCTTTACCTCGGCCTTTTGACCCGTGCTCATCAGCATCATGGTGTCCCCGGCCTTAATGGCGCCGGAGAAAACGCGCACATAGGCGATGCATCCGCGATAAGAGTCGTAAAGTGAGTCGAACACCAACGCACGAGTCTGCGGATAATCCTGCCAACGCGGCGCTGGCACCCGGGCCACCACTGCCTCGAGAATATCGACTATGCCAATTCCAGATTTTCCGCTCGCCAAGATGGCTTCCTCGGCGGGAATCGTGAGAATGTCCTCTAGCTGACGCGTGCAGAGTTCGAGATTCGCGCTCGGGAGATCGATCTTGTTAATGACCGGGATCACTTTGAGCTTTTGGCCGAAAGCGAGGTGCGCGTTGGCCACGGTCTGCGCTTCGACGCCTTGGGCGGCGTCGATTAGCAGCACGGCACCTTCACAGGCTGCCAAGGAACGGGAGACCTCGTAGGAGAAATCCACGTGGCCTGGTGTGTCCATCAGGTTCAACTTGTAGTCCTGCCCATCCTTCGCCCGATAGGTCATCGTGACCGGGTGGGACTTGATCGTGATCCCGCGCTCCTTCTCCAGATCCATCGAGTCGAGATGCTGCGCCGTCATGGAGCGCATCGCGACCGTGTTGGTGTGTTCGAGCAGGCGGTCGGAGAGCGTGGTTTTTCCGTGATCGACGTGAGCGATGATGCAGAAATTGCGGGTGTTTTTGGCGGACATCGTTCAGGCAGCGGTGGTCAGATCGGTAAATTCAGCGAAGCTTTTTACGCTCCATGTTTTTTCGGTGCGGCGCGCGAGTCCAGCGAGGACACTACCGGGACCAAACTCCCAAAACTCACTCACCCCGGCCGCAGCGACGCTGCGCATGCAGTCTTCCCACAAGACGGAGGCCACAACCTGTTTAACGAGGGCAGCCTTGATCGCAGCCGGATCGCTGACCGTCTGGCCTGTGGTGTTTGTGAAAACGGTGAATCGCGGCGCCGCAAACGGCACGGTGTCCAAATACGCGGCGAAAGCCGCGCGAGCTGGCTCCATCAGGCGGGAGTGATAGGCTCCTGCGACGACCAGCGGGATGACCTTCTTCATGCCGCGCGCTTTGGCGCCGACCACGGCGAGATCGATCTTCGATTTCTCGCCCGAGACGACGATTTGCCCGGGAGCGTTAAAGTTCGCCGCTTCGATATCGAATTCCTTGCAGAGGTCGGCGACCTGCGCGCGATCCTCGCCAATAATTGCAGCCATGCCGCCGGTAGTTTGCTCGCATGCGTGCTGCATCAGCCGACCGCGCTCGGCCACGACGCGAAGGCCGGTCGCAAAATCAAAGACACCAGCTGCGCAATATGCCGTGACTTCACCGAGGCTCAGCCCGAGAGCAAATTGCGGTTCACCTGCGGGCAGTTTGCCTAACTCTCGTAGGGTAGCGACCAGGGCGAGACCGTGCACAAACAACGCGGGTTGGCAGACCTTTGTCTGGGTGAGTGCGACTTCCGGACCTTCGAAGCTCATCTTCGCGAGATCCCAGCGGAGGACGTCACCGGCCTCGTCGTAGAGGGCACGCGCAGCGGCCGACTGCTCATACAGCGATTTTCCCATGCCCACCTTTTGGGCACCCTGTCCTGCAAATAAAAATGCCAATGCCATGGTTAGAACTCGCAAGACAATCGCCCGCCGGGTGCGAATCCAAGCCCTAAAAACGTTTCAGCGGCTTGAAATACTTTGCGTCGTCATTTGGCTTCACGACTCCGGGGGCAATCGCCCGAGGTGGGGGCGGTTCGGGCGCTGGTATTGATGGCTTCGCGGTCGTTTGAGTTACGATCGCGGGCGGAGGGATCGACCCCAATGGTTTGCTCGCCGTCGCAGCGGTGACTCCGATGTCCTGCAAGAAAGGGTTTTCTCTTGGGACTTGCGCCGTTGCATTTGAGGGAGGCTTGCCAACGGATGAAAGTCCCGTGAGGGCGCCCCCGGCGCCCGGAAACACTGCGGTGGAGGCGTGTTCGCCCCGGGCGACCAAGTTCGCTGCGCTTTCGGCCGCCGTTTTGGATTGGAGTAGTTTGTAATCTTGGGGGGTCATCCAGCCGGCCATGAAGCTCGTCAGTGGATTGACGATTGGCTCCGTGGTTTGTCTCGCTTCCTGGCGATCCGCCTTGGGTGAGAAGGTCGGCTCCTGACTGCGATTGTCGGTCGCGTTTTCGGAACGAATCTCTGCATTCTCCCACCCGGATTTGTTCTCCAACCGTCCTTTTTCGTCGGTCGCACTGGCTGGCTTCTTCATCATGGCGTCGACGAGCCAGTTAGTGGATTTCTTGGCTGCAGCCGTTTCTGCGGGTGTCAAAGGGTGCGCGAGCCGAGGCTGCGCGGTCGGGGTGAATTGTATTTCGGACCCTGAAAATTGGGGCAACCCACCGCGGGGTTGCTCGGTCGCCCCTCCTTTCGCCGCTTTGATCAGCTCAAGATCTCTCCTAGCCGCTGCGATACTGTCCTCCGCAGGTGCCGGAGACGATTCGGCGGATGGCTTTTCGGCGGCAACCAGGGTAGCCGCCAGCCAAAAAAACCACCATATCCGCCCTGCGCGCATCAGGATTTGATGAAGATACCCTTGAAGTTCATCTCCAATGCCTGCGGATTCGGCGAGAAGCGGAGGGCTTCCGCTTTGCCGATCGTTCCCGCCTTCCATAGACGATAGAGATCCTTGTTGAACGAAAAACTCGCCGAGTCGCTGCTGCCGTCGAGCAGACCTTGGATTTTCTCGAATTGTCCCTCAAGAATTAGGTTCTTCACGGTGGCGTCGGCGGTCAAAATTTCGTTGGCCGGTTGGCGACCTTGACCGTCGATTTTCGGCACCAGTTTCTGACAGATAAAACCACGCAACGACCCGGAAATCGCCCGCCGAGCCTGAATCTGTTCCTCAGGGGGAAAGAACTCAAATAGGCGCGTGAGCGATTGAGCGACGGTCGCCGCGTGCATTGTGGAGAACACCAAGTGCCCCGTTTCCGCCGCGCTGATTGCCGTTTCGAAGGTTTCTCGGTCGCGCATTTCTCCGATGAGAATTATATCGGGATTCTGGCGTAGGACGGCTTTGATCGCCAGTTCGAAGCTAGGTACATCTAGCCCGATTTCCCTCTGCTGGAAGAGCGACTTATCGTCGGGAAACGTATACTCGATTGGGTCCTCGATGGTAACGATGTGCTTATCCATGTTCTGATTCACCCAGTTCATCATGGCCGCCATCGTTGAGCTCTTGCCGGAACCGGTGGCGCCACAAATCAACAGGATACCATCCTTGGCCTGCACGAGTTTGATGAGCGCGTCTTGAGTCGCACCGAGGCCGAGTTGCTCGAACGTGGGCACCGTGCTCTTGATGTGGCGCAAGACAATACTCACGAGGCCGCGTTGGTGAAAAGCATTCACCCGAAAGCGTCCGATTCCTTCATACGCGTAGGCGAAATCCACTTGCCCTAGTTCATCCCATTTTTCTTTGAAGACCCGCGGAACATGTTCGTCGACCCATGCCTGCGCTTCGGGGCATGTGATCGGGTCCATATCCACGGGCTTCAGCTTTCCAGAAAGGCGGACGTAACCCGGCTTGTTTGACTTGATGATGATGTCGCTGACTCCGCTGTCTACCGCGAGCTTGAGCAGATCATTTATAATTTCTGTGTGCGGTGTAATGGCGGCCATGGGTAAAAAAGCGTTGCGGATTCCTTATTTCGCCGTGCTCTGTTCCGCAAGGCAACTTTGCCCAAACTCATGAAACTCCGTCCGCTCACTGGCACGATCACTGCGCTCGTAACGCCCTTTTCCAAGGGCCAGATTGACTACGCCAGTCTGAAAAAACTCGTTTCCTATCAGATCAAGGGTGGCATCGATGGTCTGGTGCCCGTCGGCACGACAGGTGAGTCACCCACGCTGTCCCACGAGGATCACATGGACGTCATTCGAGCGGTGATCGCTGACGTGGCTGGTCGTGTTCCGGTGATCGCAGGCACTGGATCGAATTCGACGCAGGAAGCCGTTGAACTTACCCAGCTCTCGCACGCGGCCGGCGCCGACGCCATGCTCGTCGTCGCACCCTACTACAACAAGCCGAGTCCCGAAGGGCTCTTCCGCCATTTCAGTGCGGTCGCAGATGCCACGGACAAGCCCATCATCCTCTACTCCATTCCTGGCCGCTGTGGCATCGAGATTGGCGTGCCGGTCGTCGAGCGCTTACGCGCGAAATACAACCACGTGCGCTGGATCAAAGAAGCTGGCGGCAGCGTTGACCGAGTCGATCAACTGAAGCAGGCCCTCGGGTCCGATGTCACAGTGCTCAGCGGCGACGATTCTCTCACCCTGCCCTTTATGTCCGTTGGCGCAGAAGGCGTCATCAGTGTCGCGTCGAATCTTTTTGTGCGGGAGGTCACCCAGCTTGTGCGGCTCGCGCTGGCAGACGATTTCGCCAAGGCCACGAAACTCCACCGCAAACTCTATCCGATTTTCAAGACGCTCTTTATCGAACCAAATCCAGTGCCGGTGAAAATGGCCTTGCTCCGCGCCGGCATTATTTCGTCCGCCGAAGTGCGTGAGCCGCTCTGTGAGATGGGTGACGTCAACTTGAAGACCCTAGAAACGGCACTCGCCGCCCTTGGGAAATAATCCAGCTGATCATGTCCCTCTCTATTCTGATTAACGGCTCCCGGGGCCGCATGGGCCAAGCGCTGGCCAGTGCGGCCAAGGAACTAGATCTCACGGTCGGTGCCGCGGTCGATGTGGGTGATGATGTTGCGGCGGGCCTCGCACGCAGCGACGTGATCGTTGATTTTAGTTCCCACGCCGCCACCAAGGCCATCCTTGAACTCGCCGTGGCCCAGCGCAAACCCGTCGTCCTCGGCACTACCGGCCACTCTGCCGAGGAGAAGCGGCACTTGCTCGCCCTTGCCGCGAAAGTGCCGTGCGTGTGGGCCGGCAATTTTTCCGTTGGAGTGAATCTCCTTTTTGCGCTTTCGCGTCGTGCCGCCAGTGTGCTGGGGTCGGACTATGATGCCGAGGTCATTGAGATGCATCACCGTTTCAAAAAAGACGCGCCAAGTGGCACCGCCGCGCGCCTCCTGGAAATCATTCTTGAGGAACGTAAATTGACCGCCGCTGCGCTTCGCCACGGCCGAGAGGGCATCGTCGGCGAGCGCACTTCCACGGAGGTGGGCATCCATGCGCTGCGGGGAGGTGATGTCGTGGGTGATCACACGGTGATGTTTGCCGCCCTCGGCGAGCGTATCGAACTCACCCACAAAGCCAGCGACCGAGGCATCTTTGCCCGGGGCGCTTTGCGCGCGGCGCAATGGGTCGTGACGCAACCGCCCGGCGTTTACGACATGCAGGACGTCCTCGGACTGAAATAATCCGGCGCGTGAGCCGCCTCCCCCGAATTCGATGATTATTTCCATCCAAGGCATGTTGAGCTCTTCCACGACCCAACACGCGGTCATCGAATTGAACGGCTTTGGCTACGAGGTAAACATCCCGGCCACCACCGCCGAAAAGCTCCCGCTGCCGGGCGCGACCGTGAAGCTCCACACCCTCGTGATCTACCGCGAAGATGCGCAAACGCTTTATGGCTTCGCGACACCGGCGGAGCGCGATTTTTTCCGTCTCATGATCGAAAACGTCACGGGCGTTGGTCCTAAAGGAGCCCTCGGTATCATGAGCCGATTGGCGCTTCCTTCCTTGGAAAACGCCATCCGCGCTGGTGATATTGCTTCGCTTTCCAAAGTCCCGGGGATCGGGAAAAAGACGGCAGAACGATTGGTCGTAGAGCTCCGCACCAAGGTTGGCCCAACTGACGGTTCGGCGGCCGTCTTGTTGAGTGAAACCTCTACCGGTAGTTTCAGCGATCGCACCCATCGGGACGCCGTCGCCGCGCTCATTGCATTGGGTTTTAAGGCGGCTGATGCGGATCAGGCCGTGCGCCATGCCGCTATTTCCCTCGGAGCCAAGGCGACCACCGAGGCATTGATCAAACGGGCGCTCACCTAAGCAGGACCAAACTTGGCATCCCGTGCCCGGCCGTCTGTCGTTCGCTATTTCTGAAATTGAAACGCGGTCATCTCGACCACGCTCGGCTGTGTCGAACGGTTGCCATTGCCGAAAACCGAGTTTTGCGAGCCGGGTGCGGGACGGGTTTCGAAGCGAAGATCATCCGCTTTCGCCTGCGGCATCGGCAGGATCTGAAGGCCATTTATCCAGTCAAGTTGCGAAGGGGCTGTGTTGGCATCCGTCTGTTGCGTCAGAGCGAAATTGGTGCTGAGTACGAGTCCGCGTGCGACGACCGTTGGTTGGGTTTCACTACGGTGCGCTACCGGCATGGTAACCGTGCGCGAAATCGTAGCGCCCCGCGCAATTTTATTGCCCGATTCAGCGACCAATTTCGCATCAACCGACATTGCCGTCCGTGAGCCAGCTCCGCCGACTGCCACCGCCAACGATGGGGCACCGGAGGACGACGGAACTAGCACGGTTGGGCGATTCACCATGACCAACGCCACGCAAGCTGCTACCGCGACCAACCCGGCGCTGGTAACCACACCCGTTTTCCATGAAGGCTGGGAACTGAAAGCGACGACCTTTTGTGCGCCCGGGGCGACCTCTGGAGCGACAAAATCTTTCGCGAGCATCGTGCAGGCTTTCTGCATGCGGCAATATTCCTCATATACGCGACGGCGTTCCGGGTTGCTCTGCACTTCACGCTCAAGGCGGGCTGCGTCGACGGTAGAGATCTCGTGGTCGAGATACAGGTTTAGTAGTTCGAAAAATTCTGAGTCGTTCATGGCGGTCGTGGTAGTAGTCAGGGTTTGAAATCCTCGCCGAGTTTTGAGCGGAGGCTTTCACGCGCCCGAGCAATTCGGCTTTTCACCGTCCCCACGGAAATCCCCAGAATTGCGGCGATTTCCTCATAGGAAAGGTTCTTGATATTGCGCAAGACGAGGATCTCGCGGTGCTTCGCTGAAATTTTTTCCATCCCCTGCCCGATGCGGCTGACGAACTCTTGGTTGACAGCGATGTCGTCGGGCGACTCGACTTCTGCGGGGATGATATCGGCCAAGGTCATGTCGTTCTCTGAGCTAACCGGAGCGTCGAAGGAAACTGATTTATCGCGCTTGCGCCTCCACCAATACCAATAGCGATTACGCGCCAGATTGGTGGCAATTTGGTAGAGCCACGTGGAAAACGCCGAATCTCCGCGGAAATTCACCAGACCTCGATGAGCCCGGATGAACGCGTCCTGCGTGACCTCCTCGGCATCTTGCTGGTTGCGCAGCAGTTGATGCACCATCGAATAGATGCGATCCCAATAGCGGGTCACCATTTCGTCGAACGCGCTTTGATCGCCGTTCTTGAAACGATCAACGAGTATACGGTCGAAGGCCACTTCTTGAGCTTTGGAGGACATACGGTCTGCCTCGCTCTGATGGGTATATTTAAGAATTGTTCCCAAGATGTGATGAAAGTCGCGCCTGATTACGCCCTGCGGTAGACGCGGTCAATGGCGGGTCTGCTCATTCAGGGCGAAATTTCTTGCCAACCCCCGTGGCGAAAACCCATTTGTTTCCTTCCCACGGATAGGGGGGCTGGTAGCTCAATGGTAGAGCAGTTGCCTTTTAAGCAATTGGTTCCGGGTTCGAATCCCGGCCGGCCCACCACCGTCCCTTTCCTAACAAGCTGTCAATGAAACGCCTCGTAATAATCGAAGACCAAACCGCTATTCGCGAAATGCTGGTCGAGATTTTGCGGCTTGATACCAATTATCAACTCGTCGGCGAGGCCGGTGACGGTCAAGCAGCGGTACAGCTCTGCCTCGACGTCTACCCCGACGTTTGCGTCCTCGACGCAAAGCTCCCCGGGCTGAACGGTGTCGATATCTTGCGCCGGATTGCCAAGAAATTGCCCCACATGCGGGTGTTGATCTTTTCTGGTCATGAGAACCCCGTGCTAGTCCGCGAGATGCTCGAAGCCGGCGCGCATGGTTTTGTAGAGAAGACAGCCGGTTTGTTTGAATTCAAGAAAGGCCTCGAGACGGTTGCGAACGGCGGAACGTATTTCGGCCCAGCGGTTGCATCACTGTTGCGCAATGTTGTGGCCAATCCTGCCACAAGTAACGCGCCTGATTTTCTCACCGACCGCGAACGTGAAATCCTCCAGCTTGTAGCGGAAAGCCACAGCACTAAAGAGATTGCGGCTAAGCTCGGTATCAGCGTAAAGACGGTGGACAACCACCGCACAAACCTCATGCGCAAGCTGAATCTCCATGACGTCGCGAGCCTGACTCGCTACGCACTCGAAGTTGGACTCATCGAACCCAAAAAGACCGTCTAAAAGCCTTGCGAGGCCCGACTCGATTGCCCAAAGGTTTTTGCGCCGCGTCCACATCACTCACTTTCTCATGAAACTTGTCTCGCAGAAACTTTGCCTCGTCTTCGCCTCCGCCGTGTTTGCCTTTACCGGCTGCAGTAAAAAACCAGAACGGCCCACGCCAGCTTCGACCCTCGGTCAGGCCGTTGACAACCCTCCCCCGAGCAATTTGTCGACGGTCTCCGATCTCGACACCCGCCTGACCCCGCGCGACGATTTCGATGCGCTCACCGGACAGAATCGCGTAGCCCTCCAGGGTAGCACCGTCTACTTCGAATTCGACCAGTCTTCGATCAAACCCAGTGAGCGTGAAAAGCTGAAAGTAGCGAAAGAATATCTGGAAAAAAATCCAGGCCAGCGCCTTCTGCTTGAGGGCCATGCCGATTGGCGTGGCACGGCGGAATACAATCTCGGTTTGGGCGATCGGCGCTCCAACGCCGTGAAAAAATATCTACTCTCGATCGGTGTGGCCGCGGACAAGTTGGAGGCAAACTCCAAGGGCAGTCTCGAGGCCAAGCCCAATGCCGACGCCGCCACCATGGAAAAGGATCGGCGGGTCGATTTGATCGTCGTCAAGTCGAAGTAATCAAGCGTTCAACTCTCTGGAATATCTAAAGGCCCCGGTTAATACCGGGGCCTTTTTTATGGCCATCGGCTAATTTGATCCGCTCGTCGGGGCTATTTCGCCAATTCAGCCAAAACCCGGCGCGTCGTCTCAATTCCCTTTTTCATCACATCGAGATTAAAACTTTCGTTCGGCGCGTGGAGATTATCCTCCGGCAAGAAAAGCCCGAACATGACAGAGTCTAAGCCAGTCACCCGCTTGATGTCGGCGATGATGGGCACGCTGCCGCCTTCCCTCAAATAGAGCGGCGCCCGGCCCCAAACCTCGGTGACTGCTTGGTCAGCCGCACGAAACGCTCTCGCAAGCACTGGCGATTGATGAGGCGGCGTATTAGAGCGTCCCGGTGGAACGACGACGTAGGGGTCGCCCTTGTGCTGATCAACAAAATCGATTTTCACGCCGGCCGGAGTCCGTGCTCGAATCGTATCCATCACGAGCTGCTTGATTTTTTCCGGCTCCTGATTTGGCACGAGCCGGCAACTGATCTTGGCGAACGCTTTGCTCGGAATTACCGTCTTGGTCCCCTCCCCTTGATAGCCACCGCCAATCCCGTTAAATTCCAAGGTGGGCTGAAAACGGAGCGCTTCAAACGGGGTGTATCCAGGGGTAGTATAGAAAGTATCGATGCCCAGAAACTCCTTATAGCTCCGCTCGTCTGCTCCCAGCTTTTTCAGCTCCTCGCGCTCCCAAGGATGGACGTCGAACACATCGTCGTAAAAGCCCGGCACGTTCACGCGCCCGTCGACGGTATGCAGCGTGGAGATTATTTCGGCGAGGGCTTGGATGGGATTGCGCAACACACCGCCGTGAAGCCCTGAATGAAGATCTCCCTTGGCTCCGGTGACCTGCAGATCGAACAGCGCTAGCCCGCGCAATCCACACGTAAGCACGACTTGGTCAGCCGTGGGCAGCGCCGTGTCTGAAAGGTAAACGAAGTCCGCTGCCATCAATCGGTCTCGGTGGCTCTCTAGAAATTTCGGGAAACTAGGGCTGCCCATTTCCTCTTCGCCCTCGATCAAAAACGAAATCCTCAACGGCAACTGCGGGTTTGCCTCCAGCAGCAGCGCGACCGCTGCAATGTTTGTCATCAATGGACCCTTGTTGTCGGCGGCTCCGCGACCGTAAATGCGATTTCCAATTATTGTCGGTTCGAACGCAGGTGTCTTCCAAAGCGCGAGTGGGTCCGCCGGTTGGACGTCATAGTGGCCGTAAATTACGACATGCGGCCAACTCCGATCACCGCCACGCTGTGCGAAAATGATGGGGTGGAGCTCGGTTTTCACCACCTCAACTGAAAACCCTAGTGAGCCGAGCAGGTTGGATACGAATTTCTGAGCTCCTTTCATGCCGTCGCCAAATTTGGAGTCGGCTGAAACGCTGGGGTGTCGGATGAATTCTTTTAGTTTTTCAACTGGATCGAACATGTCGTTACGTGACGCGATTCGCCTGCGGTCGCCAACCGCAAAAGAACGTTTACTGAAATTTTGAGCGGCTTGCCTCAAAAATCGGCACGACCTCGGGCATCTGAGCTTGGAGGTCTGCCATCCGTTTTTGATCGGCAGGATGTGTGGCTAGCCACGCCGGGGGCAGCGAACCCGCGGAAACCGATCCCTTTTGGCGCGCCATTTTTTGCCAGAAGCCGATCGCGGCGCGAGGATCATATCCAGCTCTGGCGGCGTAGATAATGCCCATGCGGTCAGCCTCGCTTTCGTTACTGCGTGAATGAGGCAGAACGCCCCATACCGTCGTAGCGCCCCCGTAGGCTAAGAGGAATAGATCGCGCGTCTTTGCATCAGTATTTTCCTCGACGGCGGCGGCACTCAGTGCGCCCACGCCCGCAATAACCATTGCCTGCGTCATGCGTTCGGCTCCGTGTCGGGCCATCACGTGGCCGATTTCGTGTCCGATTACGATCGCGAGCTCACTGTCGTTCTCGGCCAGATCGAGCAGTCCCGCGTAGACGCCGACCTTCCCACCCGGCAAAGCAAATGCATTTGCCTCCTGAGAGTCAAAGACCACGAACTCCCATCTTGCACCGGGCATTTGCTCACCGACGGCCTTCGCAATTCGGTCGCCAACTCGTTTCACCCGGACCGTTAGACGTTCATCCGTCACAGTTCTAACCGTGCTGCGAAATCCTTGGAATGAAACCTCTCCCTGCACAAGTTCTTCAGCGCTGGTGATCGCCACCATCGACTTACGGCCGGTAATCGGATTCGTATAACAACCTGAGAGCCCAATCATCCCCAACGCGCAAAGTGAAATTACGCCTGATTTCATCGGGCTAAACGTCACTAAAAAACTGCCGCCACGCAAGCGGGGCCGAGGCGGACGTTACGATTTCTTTTTCGCCCGTCGGGACCAAAACCAAACCCCCACGCAGGCCAGCGCTGCGACAACTACGATCCAACGCGAAAATGAATGCGTGACCGCTAAGGTCCGATTGAGTTGCTCGATGTCGTCCTGAAAGGTCATCCAGAGCCAATGACCGAGCCACACGAAGAAAGGCACACTGATGAGTGCGGCAAATCCGTCGAAAAACAGGAACTTCCAAATCGACACCCGCATCGAACCCGCGGTGAAAAAAATCGGTGCGCGCAGGCCCGGCAGGAAGCGCCCAAAAAACAGACCCGTCGAGCCATGACGTTCGAACAAAGCCTCCACCTTATCCTGCTTAGCTGCCGGGAAAAACTTCTGGAACCACTCGGCCCCACGTATGCGTATCCCAAAATAACGTCCAGCGAGGAACGTGATGGTGTCTCCACCGATGACGCCCGCATACATGAGCGCACTCACTTCCATCCACGGCCGTTCGTCCAGCACGCCCAATGCCCCGGCTGCGATCAGGACGATATCCTCGGGAATCGGCATCCCCAATCCGCACAGCAGCAGGACCGCGAAGGGGCCCCAGAGTGACAATGCAGTTCCTTGAAACTGATCCAAAATAGTCTCAATCATGAGAGGTCAGGGGAAGTAACAAGGGGGATGGGTTTACTAACCGGTAACAGCTATCGGCACGGATCCAAGCCACATTACGACCGATGAATGCATCGAGTGAGCTTGGTTCGGTGGGTTTGACAAATTTCCGGATATCATTGGCCAAGAAATCAGTGCTTAAAGTGCCGTGATCCCGTGAAGACCATTGTCATGCCCCGCTCATCGGCTGCAGCAATCACCTCGGCATCGCGCACCGATCCCCCCGGCTGAATCGCGGCGGTCGCACCGGCCGTAGCCGCAGCGACCAAGCCGTCGGCAAACGGGAACAGTGCTTCGCTGGCGACAGCGGAACCGCGCAAGTCCAGTCCAGCCTCGCCAGCCTTCCATACTGCGATGCGCGAACTATCCACCCGCGCCATCTGACCGGCGCCGACCCCCAGCGTCTGCTCGCCGCGGCAGTAAACAATTGAGTTGGACTTCACGTGCTTGCCAACCTTCCAGCCGAACATCATCGCGGCCCATTCGTCCGAGGTCGGCTCACGTTTGGTGACCACCTTAAATTCTTTCACATTGCCCAGCGTGCGGTCGCGATCCTGCACCAATACCCCGCCAACGACCGACCGGATTTCCTGCAGCGCGTCTGCGCCGATCCCCCCTTTGGCTATCATCAGACGTAGGTTTTTTTTCGTGGCGAAGATGGCCATTGCTTCGTCACTAAATCGCGGTGCGATGATGACTTCCGTGAAAATTCCCGCGATTGCTTTCGCCAACTCACCATCGAGCGTCTGGTTGACAATGATGATGCCACCGAACGGCGCTTGGCGATCGGTCGCATAGGCCTTTTCCCATGCTGCTACCAGCGTGTCGGCACTCGCGACCCCACAGGGATTGGTGTGCTTGAGAATCGCCACGGTCGGCCGCTCGAACTCGCCGATCAGATAGGTGGCCGAAGTGATATCCAGAATATTGTTGTAGGAGAGCTCCTTGCCCTGAAGTTGCGTGAAATGCTCGTGGAACGTGCCGTAAAGCGCCGCCTTTTGGTGGGGATTTTCGCCGTAGCGGATCGACTGCGCTTTTTTCCATGAGAGAGAAAGTGTCGCCGGAAATCCACTCAACGCCTCGAGGTCCGGCTCCATCGCCTGCGATTCGAGATACCGCGCGATGGCGGCATCGTAGCTCGCTGTGCGTTGAAACACTTTCAGCGCTAGCTTGCGGCGCAATTCGAGCAACGCCTTTGGATCGGCCTCGGGCGTCATCGCGGCTAGCACGGCGGAGTAGTCCGCCGGGTCGCACACGACACTGACACTCTCGTGATTTTTTGCCGCGCTCCGGAGCATCGAGGGTCCACCGATATCGATATTTTCAATGGCCTCTTCGAAGTGAACATCGGGCTTCGCGACGGTCTCTTCAAACGGGTAAAGATTCACTACAACCAAATCGATGAGTTCGATCGCGTTGGCTTCCGCCTGTGCGAGATGGTCGGACTTGTCTCGCCGACACAGCAGTCCGCCATGGATTTTCGGGTGCAGCGTCTTAACGCGGCCTTCCATGATTTCCGGGAAACCGGTGTGCTGACTTACCTCCGTGACCGGCAAACCTTGTTCAGCAAGGAGTTTCGCGGTCCCGCCCGTCGACAACAGCGTGTAGCCATGTGTGCGCACAAGGGCCGCTGCGAACCCCACGAGACCGCGTTTGTCACTGACGGATAACAGGGCGAGTTTGGCCATAGGTGCGCGTTTGTGCGCGCCGCCGCCGCAGGCGGCAAGGCCGAAAACACGCATCCTCACGTCGGACTTGCCGCGCGCCACTTTCCACGTCCTTTAGGTGCGTGCCTTGCACTTCTAGCGAACTACCTGGACTAAGCGCCCGACTGGATAAACTTCACTACCACCACGGTGGAGCCAGCTTGCCGGCCGACAAACCGCACGCCTTTGTCTACTTCATCACGATCCGCAACAGCTCGGAGCACACTGTGACATTCCTGGGGCGGAAATGGGTGGTCGCGCATGCCGATGGCACCCAGCTCGTCATTGAGGGCGACAAAATTGTCGGCGAGTGCCCACGCCTTGCTCCTGGCGAAGACTTTTCCTACAACAGTTACCACGTGACCGCCCTCGACGCAAAGGCCCAAGGCAGCTTCCACGGGATCGACGACCTCGGCCGAAAAGTTCACGTGATGCTGCCTCCCTTCGATATGATGGTGCCGTGCGCCTGATTTATTTAAAAACTTCGTCCTCGTTCTTGGCTCGCTTATTGTTTTTCCTGTCCGGTTCATGAAGCTCACAGACCTGAACCGCGACGGCGGCATTGGTGCCAATTCGCTGTTCGTCCAACTCGGCGACCTTAATATTTTGGTCGACTGCGGCCTAAATCCGAAGGGCGTAGGCCGCGCCGCCACTCCCGATCTCGCCAAGCTGCGTGGGATCACCCTCGACCTGATCATCATCACGCACTGTCACCTCGACCACATCGGCAGTCTGCCCGTCGTGATGAAAGAGCATCCGAACACGCCCGTCATCATGACGACGTCCAGCCGCATGCTGATCGAGCGGATGCTGCACAATTCCGCCAACGTCATGATGCGCCAAAAAGACGAGGCGAACATCCCCGACTACCCGCTTTTCACTCACGACGATATCGACCGTCTCGCTAAGCGCATCAATGGATTGCCCTACGGCCACGCCAAACATTTCCGTGGAGCGAAAGACGAAATCGAAATCATCTTTCACCCTGCGGGCCACGTCGCCGGTGCCGCTGGCGTGGAGATTCACTACAAGCATCGGCAAATCTTCTTTACGGGTGACGTGTTGTTCGAAAACCAACGCACGCTGCTCGGGGCCAAGTTTCCGGCCGGTCACTTCGATACGCTAATTACTGAGACCACTCGCGGCACCACGGAGCGCCCACTCGGCAAAGAGCGGGTTAACGAGGTCGCCCGCCTCATTTCAACCATCAACGATACGATCCAGCGCGGTGGTTCGTTTCTCCTGCCGGTTTTTGCCCTTGGCCGCATGCAAGAAGTGCTCGCCATCGTCCATGACGCCCGGAAATTCGGCCGCTTGGTCGAATGCCCCATTTTCGCTTCAGGGCTCGGGATGGATCTCGCCGACTATTTCGACGAAATCAGCCGCAAGACGAAGCACGTGAATTTCAATCGAGGCATTATCAAAGAGCTGAAAATCAAGCCCACTCCCCGCAAGCTGGTCGCTGGTGAGGATCCGAAGCAAAACGCCCTCTACATCATCAGTTCGGGCATGCTCGTAGAACGCACGCCGAGCTACACCCTCGCGTCCGGCCTGCTCGGCAACGCCCACAATACGATTGGTTTCGTCGGCTATTGCGACCCTGACACACCCGGCGGAAAACTCCTCGGCTCCAAGGCCGGCGACACCTTCGTGTTCGAAACCGCCCACGTAAAGGCCAAGATCAAGGCCCGCGTGGAACGCTTTGAACTGAGTGGTCACGCCGACCGCGAAGAACTCCTCGAGTTTGCAATCCAGACGGGCGCTCGCAGCATCGTCCTCACGCACGGCGACCAACCTGCTCGTGACTGGTTTGCCCAACAGCTCGCCGAGAAAGCACCGAAGTCCAAGGTGCTCGATCCCGTGCCCCTGAAGACCTACCAAGTGTAAGGAACGGCGGCTTTACGCCGGTTCAACTGCGCGCCTAGGTGAGGTCAAATTCGGTCGCGGTCTGTCCCGCCGACTATTGGTCGTAGCCGCACCCCTGTAAGTGTGGGTATTTAGGGGATACACGACATGAATGTCGCTGCTCGCCGGGAGAAATTCAGCGCTATCGCGCGCGTATCAGCGGACCATTACTCGACCGCATCGACATTCACATCGAAGCTCCGGCTCTCTCCATTGCCGAGCTGCGCAATGAAAAACTCGGCGAACCCTCCGCCCCGCTACGCGACCGCGTCCAAGCCGCACGGTTACGGCAACACGATCGCTTTTCCGGCACGAAGATCACCGCCAATGCGCGCATGACCAACGCGCACATCCGCAAGCATTGCGTGATCGACTCCACGCTCGGCGATCTCCTTCAGCAGGCCATGGAGCAACTCAGCCTCTCCGCCCGCGCCTACGATCGAATCCTGAAAGTTGCCCGCACGATTGCCGATCTCGCCGCCGCCGAGAAGATCGAGGCTCCTCACCTCCTTGAGGCGATTCAATATCGGAGCCTCGATCGCACGGTGTTTTATTGAGAAAATAAACGAAAGTGCAGCAGCCGCTCTACGCGTCAGGAGTTGGTTTGTGCGGGCGCAGTGTTCTACGTTCACCAGCTAGTCGTATCGAGTCGTTTCAAAATTGCATGGGGTATGGAACGGCGGGAAATTTCGCCGGATGGGTGCCCGTTGAGTTCACTGGCGAGGCTGGTGATCATCCAGCCGCAGACGGTGGTCTGCTGGCATCAGGTCGGATTCCGGCTCTTCTGGCGCAGGAAATCACGCCGTCGCTTGGGTTGCACCTCGAAGACGGTGCGTTAATCGAGCTGATCCGCCGGATGTGGCAGGCTAAGGATTCGGTTGAATCGCAAAAACGGCACCGGAGGTTGTGGGGAGTTCCGCCAATTCTACATCCGAAGACGTACTCGCGACGACGTTGCCTTCCGCCAGGATTTGAACCGGCAAGTTGGCGGAGAGTTTCAATGACTCGCCCCGCTCGGAACGTATTTTGGCCGAAGTCAGCTTTCCGTTGTCCCAGTGAATTTCGACGACAAATCCACCCCGGGCACGAAGGCCACTTACGGAACCGCTCGGCCAAGCTCTGGGCAGCGCGGGCAGCAGTTCAAGTCGGTCGTCGTGACTTTGGATAAGCATTTCGGCGATCCCGGCCGTGACGCCGCCGTTGGCGTCCATGATCACCCGTTGAGGCCCCATCGCCGAAAACAGACTGGTCATTACCTGGCCGCCGGCCAGCAGGCCGATTAGAGTATCGTGCGCGATCTCGGCTTCGTGAAATCGGGCCCAGAAATTGATCTTCCAGGCCTGTGACCACGGAATCATTTTGCGGAACTTGAGCCGGCTCTCCAGTGACTTGCGAACCGCAGCCGCCAACTGCGGGGTCTGGCGCGGCGTGATCTGGTTGCCCGGATGCATGGCGTAGAGAGGCGACAGATGCCGATGGCCTGGGTCCAGCTCGGTTATTTTGTCGGTGCCCCATTCGAGTATCCGTCCGTCCGAGCCCACCTTCAGTCCCGCTAGGCGTGGTAGCGCCGCCCTGACTTCTCGCGTAAACTCGTCCTCCTGCCCCAGTACTTCCGCGGCGGCCAAGCAATTGCTGAATAGTTCCCGAGCGATCGCCTGATCCATCGCCCCGCCCATCATGATCCGCGCGGTCTTGCCATCCGGCGTCTGGTAGAAATTCTCCGGCGAGACTGAGGGGCCGAAGACCAATTTTCCCGTCTTGGGATCGTCGACTAGGTAGTCGAGAAAGAACAAGGCGGCCTCCTTCATCACCGGATAGCCTTGCTTGGCGAGAAGCTCCCGATCGCCGCCGAAACGATAATGTTCCCAGATATGCTGGCAGGCCCAAGCTGCGCCAGTGGGCCACAACCCCCACTCGACCTTGCCGAACGGGCCGGTTGCGAGTGTCCCGTCGACGTTGTGATGGACAACGAAACCGCGGCAGCCGTAGACGTCCCGGGCGGTCGCGCGCCCCGTGGGGCGGAGCCGGTCCAAGAAATCAAACAGCGGTTGATGACACTCCGCCAAATTGCCGACTTCGGCGGGCCAGTAGTTCATCTGGATGTTGATATTCAAATGATAGGCGCAGTTGTATTGGGGGACGAGATCCTGAACCCACAGTCCCTGCAGGTGCGCCGGCATGCCGCCGGGTCGCGACGAAGAAATCAGGAGGTACCGACCGAACTGGAAAAGCTGACTGATCAGTTGGGGATCGTTTTGACCTTTCATGACCGCGCGAAATCTTTCGTCCGTTGGCGTCGGTTGTTGCGGCGGTTGGCCCAGATCCAGGTCGACCCGTCGAAACAGTCGCCGATGTTCCTCGATGTGCTGCCGACGAAGTTCGGAGTATTCGATGCCCAAGGCGGTCCTCAGCTGCGCACGGATCATTTCGGCGGGATCTTCCCGTCGGTAGTCGGAGGCCACGGCCAAGAATAGCGTGACCCGATCAGCAACCTCAACGCGCACGCGGTCGTCGCCAGCCACACACGACCCTCCTTCGCGGACAATCGCCAGCCGGCTGGCGAAACGGACGCCGCCTTCTTCCACGTCGCCAGTCATGCTGATCGAGTCGCTAGAGATCGCCGTCTCGACCTTGGTATTCCGCGACAAGGCAACGTCGAAAGTGAGTGCCCCGGGCTGGCTCGAAGTCAGGCGGATCACGAGGACCTGATGGACGGGAGAGACGAACAATTCTCGTTGGAAGATGGTTTGCCCCTTTCGGTAGGTGACTGTGGCGACAGCCTTATCCAAATCAAGGGCGCGACGGTAGTCGGTTATCTGACCGGCGCCACCAAACCGAAGGACGATCTGGCCGAGCGGCCGATTGCTGAGCCTCCGCTCCCCGGCGAGGATCTCCTTCTGCGCCAGTTCCTCAGCCTCGAAATAACTGCCTGTAAAGATCAGCTTTCGAATCGGATCCAGATGCTCACGCGCGGAGGGGCGATCCCGGTTTTCAGTTCTTCCCCAAAGAGTGTTCTCGTTGATGATAAGACGCTCCTCGTCGACTGCGCCCTGGACCATGGTCCCCAGCCGCCCGTTGCCCAGAGGCATCGCCTCGACCCAGGCATCGGCGGGTTGACGGTACCATAGTTCATGTCGGTTCTGCTCGGCTGCCGCCTCGGAGTGCGGCAACAATGCGTGCTGATGTACAAAGCGGCCAGCGGGGTCGGTGAACACGCGGCGACCGAGGGCGGTCGCCTCGACCTGGGCGCCGACCCGGAGGTTACCAGTGGCGGCACTGCTGCCATCGCCCGTGAGCGTGCCGGTCGGTCAACGACAATGACAACTGCCCCAGTGACGACAGTCATTCCTCCCCATCGGTAGCTGATGACAGTTATATTGTAAGTGGGGATACGGTGGCGTTGG
>Ga0209829_10000071_pt1 | contig 84404 bp, 68 predicted proteins | sample C_140205_EF_Meta_FD_187311 | JGI IMG/M metagenome (GOLD analysis project Ga0209829, IMG submission 187311) | Freshwater microbial communities from Lake Croche, Canada to study carbon cycling - C_140205_EF_MetaG (SPAdes) (version 2) | ecosystem: Environmental > Aquatic > Freshwater > Lake...
CGTAGAACATGTTCTTGAGGACAATAAAGGTGGGAACCTCTGGGGCGTGCTGCAGTATCTCGTTGATGTCGTCCATCTCTGAGAGGCTGCAGTTTTCCTCCTCAGCAGCGGAAAGTTTCTCCTCAGAGTCGAACTTTCGCACATCTGCCCCAGGGAAGGCCTCTCGCAGCTTGGCCATTGCCTCCTCCTGCTTACCACCACGTGTCCTGGCCCGAACAATGTGGTAGAGAGGAGCACCTGCAAACTCCTCGGTCACACAGCGCTTTATCTCCGCGATGGCCTCATTACTGTCAAGGTGGCCAAACTTCTCTGCGTAGCGGATACGCTGAGAGGTGTGCAGGGACTCCACGCTCTGGTAGGTCTCTGTAGTCTGAAGGCGGACTACCTGGTTCTCTACTCCCTCCTGGACCATGAGCACCTTGGCGGGGTCTGTGGCGCTAATGGTCAGAATGCGGATATTGTTATCCTGCCATTTCTCTTGAGGGCAGAGCCGCCTGAGCTCATCATAGACCATGTTGGGACGGTTGTTGAGACCAGCAGCGAGATGGCTCTCGTCCAGAATGATCAAGACGTTGGACAGCTCACCCGCCACAGCCATCCCACGCAAAGTCCTTGCCACCTTGGCCAGACCCCCACTGTGATGCACATTCATGCGCACGCCCTGAGGCAGACGGTTGCGCGTCTGCTTCTTCCAGGCATTGTCCCCCATTCCAGTCAGAACGAAGATGCGAGTGGGGCGAATCCCCAAGAGGGGCACGTTACTCAGGACAAGGCGCACCAGAGCAGTCACAACACCGGTCTTACCAGCCTGCATCTCTGCAGCAAGGTGAACCCAGACTCTCTGGATTGGCTTCACAAAGAAGGCAAGAAAGCACTGTAGAGCGGCAAGCATCTGAGGGGGGTGGGGCTGCTCTGATGCCTCTGCCTCTGAGTCCTCCCAGCCAAACTCTGGAATCCAGAGTCTAGTAGAGAGGCCAGCGGTAGAGATGTTAACCTCTGCGTCAGACATATGGCCTGCAAAGCTTATAGACATCGTAGATTGCTATAATGGTGTAAGCTCTGGTAGGTTCTGGCTAGTGGTTCAATTTTATCACGAAATTGAACCCCTCTGAAAAAAGAGGGGGTCAGAGGGGGGTCAGAGGCTCTGGGGACCCCCCATCTTTTCCGGTTGGATCAATTTCGTGATAAAATTGAATGCCCTGTTGCCCCCCAGAGCATGGTACATACTCAAGCATCCAGAGTACAAGCAACATGTCTTCCAACCAGAGCGTTACCAAGAACCAGTTGATTGAGGCAGAGCTGAGCGGCGTGAAGGCAGAGCTGAGCGGCATGAAGGCAGAGATGAGTGGCATGAAGGCAGAGATAAGCGGGCTGAGGGCAGAGCTCCAGAAGGCCAGGCCAGAGCCCTCTGTCAAGAAGCCCCGTGCTAAGAAGGCCAAGGCAGAGGGCTCTGGCGACGAGTCTGAGCCAAAGGAGAAGAGAGCGCCCTCTGCCTACATCATCTTCTCTTCAAAGGTGGTGGGCCCTCTTGTCCGCAGAGAAATCGAGGGCACTGAGACGAAGCTCTCTGTGGGCACTATCACCCAGTTCGCAGGACACCTCTGGGCCCAGAAGAAGGAATGGTCAGAGGACGACATCCTCGCTGAGTGGGAGAGCTATACACCCCCAGAGGTGAGCAAGCAGGCTCTGGCGGGCAAGAACAAGACCAGCTCTACTGGCTCGGCAGAGAAGAAGGAGCCTGTGGCGGATGAGAAGGTGGAGTCAGAAAAGCCCAAGGTCAAGAAGACTCAGAGCGAGGAGGTCAAAAAGGCTGCGGCAGAGAAGCGTGCGGCGACAAAGGCCAAGAAGGCAGAGGCAGCTGCGGCAGCTGTTGCAGAGGCAGAGGATCAGATCGAGGACCTTGAGCCAGAGGTGTCTGCTCCTCCTGAGCCCCTGGCCATAGTCACCCCTGTTCCCAAGAAGGCCAAGATCGCCCCCAAGCCCAAGAAGGAGCTCGACCTCCTTCTGGATCCCTGGACGCACGACGGCGAGGAGTACTACAAGAACGAGCGCGGCGACGTTGTGAGCCGTGACGGCCCCTGGGTGGGCCGCTGGAATGGTAAGATCATCGACGAGTCTGTCCCAGAGCCCATGGACTTCGAGCAGCTGACCACTCGCGACTAGGCAAAAAATAACTACTACATCTACGGGTGCCCCAGGGGGGACCCTTTTTTGCTGGGGTATGTAGGCCAAGGCACGTGCCTTCGAAAAATTGTACCGTTTCGGCCAAGCTACAGCCAACTACCCCACCATGTCACTCTCTATAGTCGCTGAAGTCATCAAGGCCATCGAGATCGCCAAGACTGTGAGCTACAAGCCTCTGGCCGACAAGATCCTGGTGAGCTGCATAGAGGTCCTGAAGGAGCTACAGGCCACAGGAGAGCAGAAGGCCCCCCAGGTCTGTAGCGACTACGAGTTCAGGCATGTCATGCTCCCCTACCTGAAGCGCTTACACCCAGACAACACCTATGACGCCCTCCGCTCGCAGACCGACATACTCTGGATCAGATACAGGCATCTGGCTAACCTCGACCTTATTGTCTCGGCCGCTCACTCCGAGGCAGTTCGCGAGGCCTCCCCAGATACTTCTCTCCTGAGGATCAGCATACCTATGCGCAAAGATAGCACCTGTGAGGTAGACTGTTAGACCAACTAACATTTCAAACCGGCACTTTCGTTAAAAATTGACTTGTGTGACTTTACCATTGGAATACACTCAACCCCCTATCATGGACTTTACAAATTATGATCCAGGAATATTATTGAAAGCTCAGTTATACGCATGGGTTGATAACGCATGGCATCAAGACGTAGAGTCTTTTAAGGAACCTGGTGTTCATGAGTGTAGAGCATCATGTATGGAAGAGCGTGCTGATTGGGATTATTTGAAGATGCCATGTGGACACATTTATCACAGTAGATGCCTTGAAATGCATCTTTGGTATAAGAAACGCCTAAATTGTGCTCTATGTGGGGATTTAACCCCAAAGAAATGGCACTGTGATTTCTGTAATGATGATGGACATTATAAATACAGAGATGATAATGCCACGGATGGAGATGGAAACAGTTGTTTCTTAGGCTGGGAAGTTAGAAGGGGTATTTGCAAAGACTATGAATCAAAGGGGCTTATGTTTGTCTTAGAGGATTATAAGAACATGTTTAGTGGGAATTGTATTAAAACTCTTATATCTGTATATGAAAGGTTGAAATCTGGTAAAAGGTTCGATTGGAGAAAAGAATTAAAAAGCACAGAATTTAGGGTATAAAGTACCGGTTTGCAGTCTAAAAAAGGATTAGTCAGAAGCTAAGACGCTTCTTTTCTACTGCGGCACTCTTTCGAACAAATCGGGCTTCGAGTGAATAAAGTTGAACGACGGCCGCCGCATGTGCCTATCCAAGCGATCCAGGAAGTTGTTCACGTCTACGTTACACTCCAGATGCTGTATCTCATCGAGAGCTACCCAGCGCGCTTCAGAAACCTCTCGTGTATCCTCGACAACCGCCTCAAACTCTTCTTCGACCTCAAAGAAGAAGTACTCGCCGACCGATAGACGATGATATGCCACCGGCCGCCTATCAAACAAGTCGATCCCTGTCTCCTCTCTCGTCTCACGGATAGCACATTCCAAGTAACTCTCTGATCTATTTCGATGACCCTTTGGGAACGACCACTTCCCCGTCTTCTTCCCCTTCACCATCATAATGGTATTCAACGGGCTGATACAGATACTTCCATAGACCTTATGGTTGTATGGTCTGTAACAACTGAACGATTTGGGGAACTGTTTACCTTGCATTTCCTAGGGTGTGAGGGCGAGGCCTTGCCCCACGCCGGCTCAATTTTGCCGGTTAAAGGTTGACGCCTCTGTACTCTTATGTGGGTCGCTCCAAAGCTAACAGGGGGCCTCGGCAATCGCATGTTCCAGTATGCTGCCGCTGCAGGAGCCGCAGAGAAGTGGGATCGAGAAGTCGTCTTCTACTCTCCCGCATGTCAGTCCAACAATCACGGACCGATTGGGTCAATCTTCCGCATGTTTCCTCACGTAAGACTCGTACACGAAGCTACTTCTTTCGTCGAATACGGAGAGCCTCCTCATTGGTGTTATGAGTACATACCCTTTGACCCCGAGCCAGACGCTAATGTTCTTACCAGCGGTTATAGACAAAGTCCCAAGTACTTCCCAAAAGAGGTCAAGCCCGACTGGGACTCGGCGGTTGGCTCTGGAGCTCTAAAATGGATTGAAACTCTCGCAGGACTCACTGTCGATCAGCGCCACCAGACTTACGCTGTCCATGTACGCCTGGGCGACTTCAAAGAGTTGGCCCATCATCAAATAGACCTGACGAACTACTACCGAAAGGCATTCGAACGCATCCCTCACGGATCCAGAATACACTTGTTTAGTGATGACCCACAGCTATGTCGCCATCTCTTTATGGATTACGTGGCCCAGATGAATCTCAGATTCAGTTTCGCCGTCACCAGCTCGGACGTCGAGTCACTCTATGAAATGTCCCTGTGTCTCGGTGGGACCATTTGCGGCAACTCCACCTTTAGCTGGTGGGGGGCCTGGTTCGCTCACGAGAACGGTGCAGCCTGGGCCACGTTCCCATCATCAACCGGTAACGGCCAGCCAGATCCCACCAATCATTACCCAGAGTGGGCCACGATCGTGCAGGTATAAAAATTGAAATGGGCCTAAGGCCTCTCCCTTTTTACACCATGTCCCAGCAAGTCAGATCCCTTTGGCCCGATTTCGCCTTCAAGCCACACCAAGAGACTGGGGTGACTTGGATGCTGCGGCGAGAAAGAGGTGGCATCCATGGGAACTGCGGTGGCATCCTATGTGACGAGATGGGCCTCGGCAAGACCATCCAAATGGTCGCGCTCATCAAGAGCGGTGAGGGCCTCAGCAATCTTCTTGTTGCTCCTGTGGCCGTCCTGGAGCAATGGAAGAAGGTCATCTGGAAGTCCGAGATGAACGTCTCGACCGCAGCCTCCACAGGATTCTGGAAGAGTGAGGGCGTCGTCGTGAAGGATGCACCCACTGTCTACTGTATCGGCTACGAGGCCGCCGCCAGGAAGCCCTTGCTGGTGACTAGAGACGACTGGGACCGCCTCATCTACGACGAGGCCCACCGCATCGCCAGCAAGAATACCGGCACTGAACTAGCTCTTCGCATCAAGGCCAAGAGGAGGTGGCTCCTCACCGGCACACCTGTGGTGAACAAGGTGCGAGATCTGCGGATACTTCTGGAACTCGTAGGTGTAAAGGATGTCCCTGCAACCGACAATCTTGAAGACTTGACCCCTCTGATCAAGAAGTACGTGATGGCCCGGACAATGGAACAACTCCGTAGTTGCATGCCCGACGCCCCCAAGGTGCCCATCCACGTGGTACAGAAGCTCGACTTCCGCAGTGGCGTCGAGGAGCAGTTCTACAAGGACAAGGCCGACATCATCGCCAGACGCCTCAACAGGCTCGGTGGTGGCCTCGGGGCCATGCTTGAGCGTCTGAAACTCATCATGCGTCTTCGCCAGGTCAGCCTCCACCCCCAGATCTACAACGAGGCCTGTAAGAGGCGACTCAAATCCAACTGGACTCTGCCCGACTGGACGGAGATCAGTACCAAGTTCGAGGCCATCCAGACACTCGTGCGGGACGCCACAGAATCCCACAAGTGGATCGTCTTCTGTCACTTCAGGGACGAGATGGAGATGCTCGACGCGATGTTACGAGCCGAGCCCGCCGTAGAACTCGTCCAGCAGTATCACGGTGGTCTCAACGCTTCCCAAAAGGAGGAGGTCATCAGTAAGACGCATCTCCCAGTGATGGAGGGGAAACAGGAGATACTTCTCGTGCAACTTCAGTCTGGTGGTACCGGTCTGAACTTGCAGCACTTTGACCACATCATCTTCACCGGCCCTTGGTGGACGCAGGCACTCATGGAACAGGCTGTAGGGCGCGCTGTCCGGATTGGGCAGACGAAACAGGTCATCGTGTATCATCTTCTCCTAAAGGCCGAGAGCACGGAGGAGAACACAAACATCGACTCGATGATGCGCGAGAGGGCCGATTTCAAGGGGGGGCTCTGTAGGAAGGTGTTGAACGCCGCCAACAGCGCAGTGAAGCTTACAGAACTTAGCACACACTGATAGAGATGGCAGAAACCCAAAGTTCTATTTTTTCATTGGCCCTGCTGGCAATCTTTATGACTCTTCTTATAACTCTCATAGGCTATTTCTGGGTGAGCTACTCTAACACGCGCCCCTATGAAGGCTTCGCGGGTCCAGCAAAGGGCGCGGGGGTTCCCGATTGTATGAATGCATCCAAGGATGCAGCTGCTCTATATGCTCTCCTCAATAGGGCATCCACCACCGAGGAGGGATCCGACGATCTCCGCGAACTAAAGGCGATCCTCAGCAAGATTTCCTGCTTCAAGCGCGATCTCACCGGTGCGGCAGGTGTCGTCCAAGCAACTCGCTACCAGAAGTTCGCCACCGCCCACGATCTCGAACCCGTCGCAGAAACAACTGCCCGGTGCTTTGCTAGGACCATTCCCCAGCGTGATCTCTCACTCAGCCTGGATAAGTGGGGATCTCGTGGAACCTTCCTGATCAAGCGCCTGTGTACATCTGAGAGGCTCACGGATGTCGAGGAGCACGAGGCACTCCAACTCTTTGGAGATGCAATGGCCGATATCACTGACATTGCTTCAGGTGTCTGCTGTAACTCTGGTCCAGCAATAATCGCGGGCCAACCCCAACCCCGTATGGTCGGTGGCATCGAACCCCCAGCTAACGTCAATCTGAAGCCCTATAAGGGATATTATTAAGCGTTAAGGGCGAAGTTAAAATTGAGTACAAGTCGATGCTATTCGTCTCGTATCCAAAGATGAAACGCCGCATGCTCGAATGTGATCCAGAGTACTTTGGCGGAAAACGCGAGATCGAGGTGAATGTCCCACGCGAAAGTGAGATCGAGGTGAATCTCTCTAGACGTCTGAGCAACATCCGAATCAGTGCCCCCGCGTATTCAACCATCCACGTACCCGTCACAATCGCGGAACAGGTAGATGACGCAATAAAGGAATGGTACGCCGCCCTCGGCTCTCCTGTGCCCGAAAACGAGATCGGTATCGGTGAAATCATGGCCGCCATTGATCGTGCCGAAGAGAAACGGATTGAAGAGGCCCGTGCCAAATCCGAGGAAGAAGTTCCCGCGCTCGTACCCTCCTACGGAACACCCGAGTTCTGGGCCTACCACAGGGCCAAGAAAGCCGCGGAAAACAAACGTCGGGCCGAGACAGGTCTCCCATCTCTCGATGAAGAGAAAGCCCAAAAGGAGGCCGCGAAAGCAGCGAAGAAGGCGGCGAAAGCCAAATAAGGTCCGGGTGGATTCCACTCGAATCTTAGCTGGTGTATAGTTTTTCATCGCCGTGTCTATGGCCGCACAAGAGATATGAAGAACATCAGTCCAATAATCTGCCAAAAGCTGCGAGCAGGCTTTGCGAAACTAAAGAGGTCGACAATCACATTGTTCCACAGATACTTGCCAATGAAGGCGATAATGACAAGGGCGATAAAGAAAGCAAGAACCATAGACAGAAAGTCGACATAGGTGTCGCGGCGGTGCTCGGAAGAGTTCATTCCCACGAAGCCCTCAACAGTGGCTTTGGACGCAGCAGAAATAAGAGACATTCTACTAAGGTCGGGGAGTTTTTAGGCTTGCCACAAAAATTGAGTTAACGCGCAACCTACAACTTTTTTACAACCATGTCAAACCGTGATGAATGCGCTGCGCTCTGGCGTGCTTCCGCATATGAGGCTGTCCCTTACACGTCTGACTATCCTGAGGCACTTCTCACGATCCCCGAGATATTTGACGGCTCAGTAGGACAGGGAGAGGCTACTCGCGTGGAAATCAACATTGCACTTGACCCAGAGACTGGAAAGGGGATTGTGCGCGTGGATGACAACGGATGCGGGATGAAGAATGTCTCGCGCTTCTTGAAGTGGGCCGCGGCGAAATCCACGGATACCATGCACCGCAACGGCCACGGCATGAAGAAGTGCATGACAAAGTGGGAGAAGGACTACGAAACCGCGAACTGGTGGATCTTCTACAGGAAGCGCAATCGTGATCTCATCCGCATCCAGGGACCCTTTCTCGGTACGGACACGCAGCACGTGGAGGTGGAGGGAGACGGAAAGGACACCATGCTCATGCCCTCTGGTACACAGTGGGGGATGGAGTTTGACATTTCCATCCTCGGCGCCTTTGGTGATATCAGTACCCTGGCCCAGGCGCTGAAGGAGATCATCCAGACCCGCTACTCGGAGGAGATCATCCAGCGCACCGAGTTCGTGATTAACGTGGAGGATAACGCCCAGGAAGTCAACCTCAACAGTAAGACGAGCGGATGGCACAGTTTCCAATGGCGTGTGGATGCCGAGGTGGCATCTGGGAACATGCGCCTCGTCCGCAACAAGGTGGTGAAGATACACGGTGGTTCTTGGACCTACAAGGCCTACAGAATCACAGTGGATGGGCGCCAGCCCTACAAGCTCAAGCAGATGTTCCCCACTTACGGTGAAAAGAACATGAAGTGTTCACGCGTCCACATCTCCGTCTCTGGGCGCATGATTGAGGCCATCCCCGTGGCAAAGCTACACGGCCGAGAGAATCACAACCATTTCAATGGTTGGATTGAGTTCGTCAACTTCATCCCTGATGACCCTTCAAAGTTCGAGCTCATGCCCTCTCCTTGTACAACCAAGGTGAGCTTCTACGAGAACGACGAGGCCTTCAAGGTCTTCAAAGGCTCGTATCTGGAGATCCAGAAGGAGCCATTAATACCGACCCTGCCAACGTCACGGAGCTCAACACCTTCGCCTGAACCTCCTCCTCCTGCACCCGAGCCTCCTGTTGCTCCTGCCCCTCCTGTAACTCTTCCAACACTTACAGATGATAAGCCCGTACCCATCACGGAGGTTGACATTGTAGACCTGGACTCTGAGAGCGAGGAGGAAGAGGAGGTTCTAACGCCCGAGCAAAAGATAGATTCCTGGGGCATCAGCATTGAGCTGAAAGAAGGCATCCTATATATCCGCTACGGTGGTCGCCTCCAACACCATCTGAACGGCGGTGGTCGTGAAGCCGACAAGGACTCTTTGAAGCAGCGCATCGTCCGCTGTAACAACATCGATGAGGCCAAAAAGATCATCAAGGCCTGGGTCAAGTTAATGGCTTGATCACCATGTATGATAGGCCGGATCACGTGAATCGAGAATCTTTTTACCGTGATAGGTGATATATTCATTGAACCGCCCAGTATCGTTGTTTTCTTTGAAAAGGAATATACTCTGTTTTGATTTAATACAAATATCTACAGAATGGTCAACCGTCCACCCCTTATCTTCATCCACCCTCGTAACATGTAGATGGTTATTTTCTATCATGAACTTGAATTCATCCTTATGATCTGTTTTATGTAGACTGAAGGTGTGTGCAACACTAGGAAAATAGTGCAGGTCTATCCGTTTTTCTTTCGTATCGCTCGGCCCAATCTTAATATGTATCTTCACTTCATCTATATCGTACCTTTTCTCTGGCTCAATATGAGCCACGTTCAAGCTGTGTTTAAGACAGTTATACATGTCAAAGGTGGGTCCATTCATTTCGTGATATGGGTTATTCATCAGAAAAGATATCAAGAAGCTTAGGATCAGTGGACTCTTTCTAGAAAAGTTTACCATAAATGCCTGAAAGATGGAACCGGCATCCACGGATAGGCATGAATAAAAGGTAATATCCTTATCAAGAGTATCAATATCCAGATAGGGAACCAGATCAATATCCGCGTAGACGCCCCCGTTAACGTAGAGCTTACACAATCTCCAAAGGTCTGCCTTGTACATGCCCCGCGGTATTTTCAAGAATAGATCAACTATATACTGGTTGAAACACTTCTTCAAGAAACCCGTACAATCTTCATCCAGACTGAGATCAATCTTATAGTTCTTACTCTGTTCTTTCCATCTGGAATAGACGATTTCAGGCAACTTCTTTTTGTATGTCATGTAAATGGTCTTATGCGATCCACCTCTTTGTCGGGACGCTCTACGCGTATATCTTCTTTTCTTGGTCCTTCTCGACATCCTATTATATATTTAGATTTGCCATATCGGCATCCGATAACTTTATCAACCCCTTTTCTACGGAATCCAAGACCGTTTTGGCAGCCGCCCTTGCGAGATCAAGGCGGCCCTTGTTGCGCGCCTCCCGTATGAAGTTCATCCAGATACACTTGAAATCCCCACGAACAGCACTATAGTTCGAGACAAGAGAGTAGTAGTCGCCATAATACAGCGTACAGAGCTCAGGATATCGATCGTAAAAGCACGTTAGCACCTGTTCTTCTGCATGGAACTTGCCCTTTGACAACATTTCATGAAAGATCGACATACATCCGTGATAGAATCGCCCTGCATATACCCCCTCTACTGTAAAAGCTCCTGCGCCAATTCCACATTGTCCACCGTAAACAAAAGGTCCCGTCATTGCTAACTCTGCATGACTGCGGTAGTGAATATAACACAGTGATATCTTGGGATGCGGTTCCGCCAGCATCTTCGGACCATGCTTATCAATGTCCCGCATGATATGACTTCCACCGAAATCAATCCATGCAAAATGCGTCGTCTTAAAAGGGTTCTTGATAAACGCCTGGTAAATCGCATACACTTTGAACAGCGTCAAAAGACTATAGGAAGGGGTATTACGACTCGTAACGTATTTGGCGATTCCAACTCTGTTTTTCCGTATTATGTCAACGTGATCTTCGAAGAAATCGTAGTCTACTATGGACTTCACCACGTATTCTGTAGGCTTATCACCGCGAATGGCTTTAATATCGTCTACGCTTGAATCATCGCAAAATACGATCATTGGTGCGTCTAATCCCAGCGTCACACGCCCTTTCTCCATATAGAACTCTTTGGAACGTACCAGCTCGGTGGCGTCTGGGAAGAGTTTTATATTGAAAAAGAAGGTAACGATGGTCGATGCCATTTCTTTATGGGGGGCAGATTTGGGATGCACAGTTTGCCGCACCGGACTAGTTCTTCTCATACACGAGCTTCTCATGCACACGCGACTCACGGTGCTCTCCAATATACTTGATCGCCTCCGCCGCTGCCGTCTCGGATTTGAGATGGGTGGCCAGAAGACCCGTGAGGACCTTGGGGTTGAGGGCGGCCTTTGTGTTCTTACGGTGATATAGAAGGCGCCCACCGGATCCCTTCAGGTCGAGTGCACCGATATTATGCTTCTTCATGATACGGAGGATCATCTCCTCGAGCGCCTTCTGGCGCTTCTTTTTCTCACGGATCTCGGCATTCAGCGTTGATACATCCGTCTCCACCTCACGCCAGGTCGTGATGATTTGGCGGAGAGTCTGGAGCTCCTGTTGCTCGGTCAAAGGGGATGTGTCGACTATGGTAAGTGCTCTCGCCACCGCCTGTGTAATCGTCGTCTGGGCCTCGGAAGCCCCATCCTGTAGATCAAGTTCCTTGGAAGTTTGTATTTGGTTCACAGACATTCTATAGGGACTTTGTGGCAGGAGTTTAGGCTACTTTTCAAAAATTGACCGGCGGCTCCACGGTGCAGTAGGTACAAATGCGGCCCCACACACGTTCTATGTCTGGCATCGGGCCAAAGCGAGCTGCTTCACCCGTGCATGTGAAGCAGCTCAAGGATCGAAAGAGGCCAGTAGCCCCTGTCAAGGAGGTAAAGAAGCCAGAAGTCGCCAGCATTCCATACAAGAAGAAGGCGCCTCCAAAATCCCTAGGAAAGGTGGTCTGGAGAAAAAAGTTCGGAGCGCAAGTAGGAGAAGCGAAATGCCCCTGTTGCGAAAACGAGAAGATTTATCAAGACTCCTTTCACTGTGGTCACATCATAGCGGAGGTTCACGGTGGCCTCACAAAGCTTGATAACCTCATACCCGTTTGCTCTGGCTGCAACGGCTCTATGGGTACGGAAAACTTCTACGAGTTCAAGCGGCGCTGCGGATTCAAGGACACTTCCAAGTGCACCCCAAAGAACTTTGCACAGGGACTCTTGGAGGACTGCAAGCCAATGATGGCCGAGCGACTTGTTGAGAGGATCGCAGATGAGTACCACATCCTCCTTGCCTACGAGACCATCTTCGATCTCGAAACGGAGGGTAAGATCAACCGCTGCGACAGGAGGGGTGAGGGATTTGTAGGGAAGTATATCCGACTCACTGGCCATAGTCTGTGAAGACCGGCTGCGTACCAGAGTCTGACATACTCGCCCTCTGTTTTCCAATCCGAGTGGTGGTCGCATACCATTCAGACGTCGGTTGTAGTTTTTTCCAGATTTGATCGTTTGCATAGATCCAATGTTCCCCTGTAGAGGTTAGTTTCGGCATTGCTTCTTCGTACAGGTCGATGAGCGTATCATAGAACCTCGAATGAACGAGATATCCAGATGCAGTTTGCCCTTCGAGTACTTTTTTCGCAATAGGTGAAAACGGCTCGCTTTTATCAATCGCGTAGGCAAGCATAATCACATCGTAGGATTTGACTTCTGTGAAGAGGTCTTCCATGTACTTCCGAAAAGTTTCATGGTCAACCAGGAATTCAAAGTCGTCTTCAAAAATGAGGACGTTTTTGTATCCCCTCGAGCGGGCAAGTTTAAGAACTGCAAGATGGGAACGCCCACAACCGATGATACCAGGACTAGTGCGGATGGCTGGGAATCTCTCGTAGTTTGTGATACCAGCCTTGGCCAGTTCCCCCTCCATTTCCTCTCTGCGATCCGTTCGGTGATCGAGGTTTATATAGAAAATGCCGTCGATGTTCTCCATTAGCTATACTGCCACTGGGGGCTTAGGCCTCGCTTGCGTCGCGTGAAATTGAAGGTTTTTAGCGGGACCATCGTAGTAACATGAGGCCTACACGAGAACAACAGCGCATCCTAGACAAGACGTCTGGGTCGGCGCGTGTTCTCGCTGGGGCGGGTTCAGGGAAGACGAAGACAATGGCTCTGGCGGTAAAGGGGGAACTCGATTCTCGTCGCTGTACAGAGGAAGAGATCATGTTCATAACATTTACCCGTTTCGCAGCCGACCAGATCCGTACACGAGTCAAGGAAGTCGTTGGACGCGATGTCGCTATACTCTGCGGCACATTCCATTCCATGATGTACAGGTTGCGTAAGCGTGCGAATATTCGCTCTACTAACCCAGAAAATCTGTATTCGGCTCGAATGGAGGAATGGGTAAAAGAGTTTATGGAGTCTGTTGTCAATAGGCACGCAGGGTTGGTCGAGGTTTTGAGCTCATTTAAGGTCCTCATTGTAGATGAGTTCCAGGATCTTGATGACACCCAGTTCGAGTTTGTCACGTTGTTCAAGAAGATCCACCCATCATTGCGCGTCTTCGCTATTGGTGATCTCGCCCAAAACATCTACCGGTTCCGTGGAACTTCGAACGAGTTTCTACGAACTAGGCTCCAAAAGGAGGTGTGTCTCGATTTGGAGACGTACACGCTGACAACAAACTTTCGCAGCACGCGTTCTATCCTCAAGCTCGTGAATAGTATCTTCAAAGAGGAAATCGAAAAGGGCTCGATTCTTCCTATGATTCCAAAGGATGATGCCGCAGAAGGGAAGAAACCCTTGTACTACGAGTACGCGGTCAACCCTGGGAAGGGTATAGGGGAATATGAGGAACTCGTTGTGAATACTATCCTGCCCATATTAATCACGTCGAAATCTGATTCGAAATCTGTTGCCCTCATCTTCCCAATCACAAAGTGTTCATCCTTTGAGCTCATCATGGCACTCTTGAGTGTGAAATCAAAGGAGCGGGGATTTGACCTAGATCTTCACAAGATTGCAAAGGAGGATGAGACCTGTGCGACAGTATCTTTCACGTACGACACGAGTGACTCGAAGTCACCCGTGCAGTTCTCCACTATTCACTCTTCGAAGGGTCTCGAATGGGACATAGTTGCACTCATCGATTTAAGTGACTCTATTTATGATCTCCGTGGCGCTGACGACTGCGAGGCCTTCTACGCTGAGAAGACCAATCTCACGTATGTCGCTATTACACGGGCGAAAGAGGAACTACACATCTTCGCAAATGCAAACGGAGGAGGAAGACACCACAAGTTTGCAGAACTCGGTGACACCATAAATGAGGTATTGGATGTGGTTACTTGGGGAGAAAGCCCTAAGTCCTGGGACACCCAAGCAAAGAAGCCTATAGCCATCACACAGCTTATTCGCAAGCTACCTCAACAGGCAGATCTGTTCGAAAGGATTCGTGAATGTAGTAAGCATATTGGCTCTACAGGGACCGATGGATTTCAGATGCAACTGCCTGAGGTCTATGATGAGATGAAGTTGAAGAATAGGGAGCTATCATTTGGGACCTTCATCGACTGGAAGCTGAAACGTATGCTATGTGGAAAGGAAACGATCCAGGATGCCATTCTCGAGCTGATGGACTGTTACACCAACGGCAAGTACTTCCACAAGTCTGATGCGCACGAAGATCTATCGCTACGATTGGCGAAACTGGATGTCTACTTCATGAATGCCGACAAGGCGCCTACCGCGCCGTTAGAACAGTACGTCATTGCATCTAGGTACATGGGTCTCCACTCCGCGCGCTACTACACTCTTACCGATACCTTCAAGAATATCTACAGGACGGTAGAGTTGGATATCTTGAAGGCTGCAAAGAAGCAGACACCTACGGTAAAAGAGGAGTACACCCTCTCGCAGCTGAAAGACTTCTATACACGCGGATCTGTAACAGAGATTCAGGCTCTCGATGCCCCTCTAGGAAAATACATGGGTATGCCTGAAGAGCTTGACGCCTTTGTGGTAGAAAATATGGATAGAGGTGCCAGGACCATCCGCTGTTGCCTTCGTGATACGGGTGCAAGTGGCCGCTTTCGCGGCGATGTCGGTTTAGAATCTGCTAGCCTCATCATGGGAGAGGCTGATATTATCTCAGAAAACGGAGTACTCCTCGAGATTAAATGCAGTGCCTCCACGAAGTCCGTTGAGATGCGAGATGTTGGAAACTGTAAGCATCTTCTACAGGTTCTTTCCTACGTCGCCTTAGCTCGACATGGCACCATTCCTGTGAAAATAGAGAGGGCCTGTATCGTGAACCCATTGACTGGGGCCTGGGAAAGGTATGATCTGAATGATTGGACTTGGGAACAGTCTACAGAGTTCATGGAGTGCTTAGAGGAACTTCGGGCCAGGACATAAGTTGTTTACATCTTTGGATATTACCTTCAACTCACCCTCTTTTTTGTGTCTACCAGGCACACAAAAGAGTTCCTAAATCCTAACCGTTAGACCATATCCGAGTCATATAACATCTCACTGCTCGGTGTAATAGTTAATAGTACAGCAGGTGTACTCGACACCTGGTAGAGGATTTCCCACACACCCCCCAGGCTGGTAGCTACACACATCTGTTGTAAAGTAATAGATGGGTCCCAGCTGCGCAGTACAGTAGTTGCACATCCATGCACATCCTGTTCCTGCCGCCACCTGGAAACTCGTACAGCCGTTTGAGACATTGCTCATATATGCTGCGGCACTCAAAACAAGAGCATTCAACATTCTATAGGGTTGATGGGGCTCGCCCTTTATGCCTGTAGGAAACTATTCGACCAGGTCTTTTCGTGTCTGTGATCAGACCACTCATTCCAAATAATACGCTTGAAGCTCATGAAATCCATATCCGAATCAGGCTCATACTGCTGGATACGGCCATCCGCATCCAGATAATCAAAGTAATCATAGTGCGCCTTGTCCTTGTTCTCGTACATGTAGCACTGGATCGTCACACAGACATCCTTCGTAACGTTTTTGAGCTGGTGCGTCTGGTTGAACATTGGGCTGATCCAGGTCACATCGCCCTTCCCAAACTCTGCCACTCCAAAGGGCTTCACATTCTCCGATAGGAATGGATAGAGATTCACGTGAATGCTTCCGTGGAGCACACGGATCACCGCGTCTGCAGAGGCATGGGAATGAACTGGGGAATAATGACCCGCCGGCCAGATCTCCATCACGTAGGGAATGCCAGGCGACTCCCCTCCATTCATTCCCAGCGTGATCCGCAAATACGTCTCCTTAGGATTCGGCTTCCCAAACTCGTTCGCCTTCTGTAGGAGTCTGTTATAACACCACGCCCCTGGTGTCACAATACTCCTCTGAATGGCCTTTGAGAAATCAGGGAAACTCTCATCATCCAGGACGAATTTCTTGCCTGCAATACAATGATACATCTTCTGTGCAACATGTGTGAGATTGGCAAGATGCATGTGACTGGCTGTGGCAACATCGGCGATGGTAATCTCGTCCATGTCCTTCACTTTCAAAGGGAGCACATTCGTCACAGGATCCTTCATAAGCTTCCTTGGAACCAAGGTGCCTGGGCCGTAATCAACAAAGCGCAGCTGCTTAAGATACATCTTGGCTTCTGGATCCGTCATCTTGTACCTATATACCACAGTCTCGAGGCGGGGCTCTCCAACACCCCCATACAGCATCTGATTATGGGCGTCCACGCTGAACCAATAGTAGGCACCAGGAAGAGTTGAGAGACCCTGGGTGTTATTTGCATCTATAAGGGGATCGAGGCCCGCCGTGACACGAACTCTGCCGTTCATGAAAGTGATATCAATCGAACAGGTGGCATTTTCATTTTTGAATGTAAGAGAACAGGGCGTACCAGCCACATGATCAAATACGAAGACTCCTTGGCCTGGTATCTGGAGTGGCAGCATTCTGTAGGATATTTGTGCGGGTGGTTTAGACCTTGGACTTTGCCTAGGGCTAAAAAATTGCCCCCATTACCACCCAAATCGACCTGTATGTGGTCCGCGGCTGAAAACGAAAAGCGCATGCGCGACGGAGCAAACTTCCTCACATGTATCTGGGAAGAAGTCGCCCGAAAAGTTGTTGAGACGGCAGTTCTTACTTACGAACTCACGCCTGAACAAGCAGATGCCCTGCGAACGGTCTTCTTGCAGCGCACACCCTATAGGGTCGAACCTAGCTGAAACCACTGTTTATCACAGTGCTTTAGCTGAAACCACTGTTTATCACAGTGCTTTAGCTGAAACCACTGTTTATCACAGTGCTTTAGCTGAAACCACTGTTTATCACAGTGCTTTAGCTGAAACCACTGTTTATCACAGTGCTTTAGCTGAAACCACTGTTTATCACAGTGCTTTAGCTGAAACCACTGTTTATCACAGTGCTTTGGCTCAAACCACGGTTTAGCTGAAAAACAGCTTGATCTTGTCCCGAATAGGCCCCCTACAGAAAAAGCATTGATTCGTCTGTCTCCGCATACAGGTCTGACAGAGTGTGTGGCCGCACGGTGTGATTGCATACGTCACGGGCTCGTTCAGGCAAATAGAACACAACGGTTCCGATTCGTAGGATAGAAGACTCCTCGACATTGTCACGACATCGCGCAGAGTTGCAAAACGCCTATAGGCCGTAACCAACTTCATGTACTCCTGCTCAATCTCGCAATCGGTGTAGACTTTTTTCAAATACTGCTCCACAGACTCCATAAGAGGCTGGTACTTGTCATTTGCATCCACCTCTAAAAGACCCGAGATCCGATTCTGGATCCTGTCAAGTTTATCGAGCTTCAGCTTCAACGCCAGCTGCTGTTTCAAGACCTCCTCACCCGCCTCCTTATAGTCTTCATAGATGACACGTGTCTGGTTGGCATAGTTCGTCAGATTTCCATCTGCCTTGAATTGTTCCAAATGCGAGTTCAGATCCGCCAAGGTGGCCTCCGCCGCTCCTGAGATATCCATCACCATGTCCCGCACACTTACATGATTGGGGCTCACTTGAGGGTTGCCGAATCTGCGCAACAGAATCTCGCCAGGTCCCAGGACGTTATGGGACGGCACATTCAGCTTCAGGAAATCAAGGAGCTCATTATTCTTCGCAGAAACGAAATCACGAAGACGGCGCTTCCATCCTGAAGGGAGATGGAGGAGAGTCGTCGCACGCCCCTTTATCTCCTCCGTGTGTTTATGAATCATCGAGTTCACGGCAGAACTATAGGGCGTGGCGGAACCGTGGCCACCAATATCAAAAACTGCACCGAGAGGCTGTAACTCTTGGGCGTCCAAGAAGTCCGCCGGCGCATATGATGTGGGACCTGCCATCCCATGTAACTCTGGACTTTGGCTGTAAGACGACATACTCTAGAAGAATATCTCGTATTACCGGGATCTTGTTAACCGCATTTACAAATCATCTAACGCGATTTCCTTTTCGATCTGTTCGCTGTCCCTGATTTCACGCTCACCCCTGTGGTTCTTCTTGTCCTTCTTGGCGACGATTTTTGTGCCGTCCTCGCCTGGAACCTCCTCAGACTCAGACTCGCTCTCGGATCCACTCTCAAAGTCGAATCCATCATCGTCCTCTTTCTTATCCAGGATGCTCATGTCAGCCGTCTTGTCCTCGCCCACAGCGTCAATACTGATCCCATTCCTGTCCTCGAGTTTCATAAACAGCCGCTCGTTCACTTTCCCCTCCTTCTTCAAAACCCTCACTTGATCGGGAGCGTACTTTGCAAGAATATCCCCGCGTTTTATAGTCTTCGGATCCTCCGCTGAAAAATCCCGTAGACTGACGAGAACCATGTCACCCGCCTCCACCCACACTCGCCCCTTCATCTTCCTACAGATATGGCAAATGCGGAGGACATTGTCATCACAGTAGCACAGGACATTGCGATCTCCGAGGATTCGGATGGCTCTCGCCATGTACTGGCCGGCCTGGATATCAATGAACTCCTGCACTACGTCGTCACCCTTGCCCTTTTTGTATCCCTTTCCTCCTTTCTTGTTTGGCGGCATCCTTATACAAGAACGGTAAAAATACTTTAGGCAGAAGATACCGTGGGGATATCGTCGAGCGAGACATAATCCCCATTGCTCTTCCTAGTTTTCACTTCCACCGTGCGCAGATCCATACCGCCCTTTTGTCTTCTAAGCTTCGCCTTCCTCGTCTTGCTCTTTACACGCTTGGAACGCCTTGTCTTGACCATCCTACTTAGGTGGGGGGATATCTGTTCCACTGTCACGAAATTTCCCCTCAGTATCTATGATTTCAAGATTAATACCCACAACGTTAAATGGAATATTCTTCTCCTTCCAAATATTACTCAGAGTCCATTCGTCACGGTGACTAGGAGGATCAGTTACCTCTGAAAATCCCCCTGCATCTATGGCTTTTTTGCCAAAAATAAATATCATATTGTCAAGGATTATATCCTGTTCTTTATCCATGTAGTTGTAATCTTTGGCCCATGACCACTCCCCAGGCCCTCCTGAAGATAGGCCATGCGGGATGGTCCTAGGTCCATTATACACTCTGGCCCTAGCGTTAATCATAGAAGGATCGCATTCATGAAGGGGTACTGGCTCTAAGAGTTTTAAATCTGGCCTGACTCTAATAAACCAATCATAGTTTAACTCATCCTTGTATTTCGAGATAAACTCGAATATCTTTGCCACTTGCCGTTTAGTATTCACTTCCTTATACTTCATAGGGATTGTACCTTCGAAGTTTGAAAAGTCGTCAGAACTTGATATGACGGCATAATCAGTTTCATAGTCCTTCATATAGTCGCGTAAAATAACAATGTTCGGTACAAAAATCGGGTTCATTTCACGCCCCATGATTATCACAAGAACCTTCTTTTTTGTACCTCCCTTTTGTTTTCGGGTACGTCTTTTACGCCTATGACGTCTGGAACGTTTCATCCTACTTAGGCGGTGGAAGGAATACGAGCTTGTAGCCAGCCTGTTCTGCCACTTTCTGGAGCCGTTTCTTGTTCTCATTGATCTCCTTGTTCTCCTTCTTCCCCTTTTCCTGACAAATCATCGGCTTCACGCCAGCCGCTGTCAAGGCCGCCCTTAGGGCCTCATCCGTCTCAGGAACTTCCATGATACGTTCCGCTGCCTTTGCCTCTTCAAGGCGCCGATCCGTGGTAGGAAGTTTCGTCTGGCTTGTGATACCATACTGCTCCAACATGGAGGCACTCAGAAGCTGCTCGACATATACTGGTTCTCGATAGGCCTGTGTCAGACGATCGGGGCACGTCCCAGGGCTATGTCCATAACAGGCACAGAGTCCGCAATAACTCCCTTTGAGCAGAGGACAGGCATCGGGTAAATGTGGTTTCACCATTCGCCCCAAGACTTGCTTACAGTGCTTACAATTCTCTGACATCATGGTAGAAGCCCCTATGAGTGCTGACGATGTAAATTTTTTTTTCAACATGCGAGAACAAATCAAGCTCTACCACTGGCAGACACACTCCTTCGCCCAGCACAAGGCCACTGACGAGCTTCTCGATAGTCTCGATAAGGTTATCGATGAATACGTGGAGACCTATATGGGCAAGTACGGAAGGCCCAAGATGACTACCCGGAATAATACGGTTCGTGTCCAAAACATGAATGCCAAGATGATGTTGAAATTCATCAAGGCATGCATTGCCTATCTGGAAGGGCCTCTCGTGAAAAAGCTGAAGCCATCCGATACAGATCTCGTGAATCTGCGCGATGAGATGATGGGAGATCTCGATAAGGTCCTGTACTTGTTCACCCTATCGTAGTGTGAGTCGTGTACCATTCATGAATCCGTAGATGGCCGCCTCCCCTGCATTCATCTCAATGGCATACTTACACATGTAGACGGATGAGGACGAGGGACAGTCGTTGCGAGAACTACAGGGCTCGAGTCCGTAGGTGATATTCACCACCGATAGAGTTTCATCGAGCCATACAACATCGAGAGGAAAGTACATATCCGGCATCCACATCGTGTGACGATCAAGATCCTGGAATATGAAGAGCATACCCGTACCCTTTTTGAGGGATTTGCGGTTCGACAGACCCCGTTTCAGGGCATCAGGGCTGACAACGGTTTCGACGTGGAATGTCTTGCCTGTCGAAGAGAGCACGAGGGTATACGTGTCTCCATCCTGCGCGGGCATTTCTATCATGGAAGAAGAATCATGAGCGGACAGTTTGTCGGCACCTTTGATCTGAGTGGTTTCTTGGCCGTCCCTTCATCTGTGAAACTCCAGTACCAGGATAGCTGGAATGTCTACAACCGGATCCAGGCCTACAACTCGAACGTCAGTACGATCCGTGGGGGCGGCGACAAGACAGTGAACTACTACACCTATGCAAACTACGATGAGGCGAACTCTTTCACCGTGGGGCTCTATCTCCACGTACAGCGTTATCCAGGGTCGAACTGGGAACCAGTCTCAAAAGATTGAGATAATGTGTTGGTAAACCAACAGTCGTGTTGTAGGCACAGATCTAAGCGCTCCCTATGGGATCGCTTAATTTTGGCACAACACTTTAGAATGCCTTCACAACTTCAATCGTGTCAGGTAGCAGTCAGCACCATATACGTTCAGGGAACTATACAGCAACAGAATGCCGCGAATACGCTCTACCAGTCAAAAAAGGGTGAGTATGCCAGCTCCATCGCCGGCACTCTCCCTACAGCAAAGAAGCATAGCACACAGCTCATGTTCAAGACCGATTTCGAGCGGATGCAGTATTTGATGGGTCTCTACGGACAGAGTTCCCAGGGGTTACAATAGTTATGGCATTGTGCATTCCCTGACAGAATGCGTGGAAATAGTCTCCAAAGTAGGCGATGACATTCGCATCCACTTTGAGGACTCGGGCCTTGGAAGGCGTATCGAGGATTGTTTCGCTTGTTACTGGGGATGGCATGGTGATTTGATCGTCGTGGCCATTTTCAATTTTTAGGCGCACGAGTACGTGACTTCTGAGCTGCCCGGTAGCTTGAGAGGATCGGCTGTAGGTTGCCTACGGAATCAGGATAGAGGCCAGCAGCTTCTGTGCCGATTTCGATGCGAGTCTCATCTGTGGGGGGCGTGGACGACTCGTAGTAATAGAGCTTGCCGTTCGTGTGCTTCCAGCATGGGATCCCTTTGATAATGATACGCTGATAAGGAGAGGCGGGCATGGTTGTAGTGACTGGCGATCCGGGTGGATTCGTACAATTTTACGATGCTTGTAACTGCTATGCCTACTTCCCTTCCCCCACATCATGGGCCGCATTATACACAAAGGGTCCATCGGGTTCTGGATACATGACTTCCGTATAGCAGCGCCCTATGAAATAGGCGCAGCCGAAGACACTTCCTACGCCTGATCCTACAATAACAGGCATACACCCTTGTACTTCAAGACAGGCGCCCATGGTGAGCCCAGTTAGAGCTCCGAGACCCGTGCAGAAAAAAGGGGCGTAGATGGCTGGGGGATAGCTCATAGGTGGTTCGGACATATCGTATCGTTTGGTTTTTAAGGCCAGATCCGAACGATGGCTCCACAAAGAGGACAGAAGGCTTCTGATTTGGTATTTGGTAGTGTCACAACAATACGGACCTTGTTCAGGCAGCTTATACACTTTCGGATGTAGACGACTTCCATACTATATTAGAGCAACAGATAATGCTTAAAAATAATATACGTAGAGTATATATATGCCGAGGTCAACTGACAAACCCGTTGTTAATAATTCACTTGTACAAAATAGACCTCTTAATCAAAACCCCAGTTTGTTTAGCAGTGTAAAACAGGGGTTTGGATTTAGTATAGGAAACTCGATTGCTCATAGTATCTTTGGCAGTGGACCAGCGCAGCCTCTTCGCCCTTTAGATCCTGTAATAGATAAAACAAGAGAATTTAAGCAGTGTATGGAAAAAACGTATAACAACTATGAAGAATGTAAGCCTATTTTGAAATAACCACGGATCTAAATGTTCGAAAATGTTCTTCAACTACAGACTGTGGTAACCATATTTTCTTACTCCCAACGATCGCACAATAGATACTTCTATCCTCTATACCGCATACATTCCCTAGTATGCGGTTTCCATCAGATATTCCTCCGTCTATTGCTACTAACCCACAGGAACAGTATTTGAAATCAGAGGTATATTTGCTTTCTATCGTTTCCAAGCATTTCTTACATTGTATGGCATGTCTCGTTTGTATATATTTCACACCGGCATAGACAATGGAAGGCATTGCGTTAGTCTATCTATAGAAGTTGGATTTGGTTTTTACACAAAAATCAAATCCAATTTTGCTTGAGCTTCTAATAATCCTAGGATCTCTAAAACGCCGCTCCCATGTTACTCGAAGCTAAAGCTTCTCGTAAGCCTGGATCCGCCTTAAAAGGCCGCCCCCATATCGAACGACATGTCCTCCACCTTTTTGCCCACGCCCGCCTTTGCATACGTGCTCACCCGCTTCTCGAAGAAGTTGTCCTTGTTCTCCAGAGAAATGCGCTCCATGAAATCAAAGGGGTTCGTCGCGCTGTAGATCTTGGGGTAGCCCAGCTGGAGACACAGGCGATCCGCCACAAACTCAATGTACTGCGCCATCAACTTTGCGTTCATCCCAATCAACTCACAAGGCAGCGACTTGGTGATGAATTTCTTCTCGATCTTCACCGCCTCCCTAATGATCTTGTGCGCCTTCTGCTTCGTCAAACGATTCACCAACTTTCCGTAGAGAGCACATGCGAAATCCGTGTGAAGCCCCTCATCGCGCGCAATGAACTCGTTCGACAGAGTCAAGCCAGGCATCACGCCACGCTGCTTCAGCCAGAAGATAGCGCAGAAGGCCCCTGAGAAGAAGATCCCCTCCACCGCCGCGAAACCTAAGAGTCTCGTGGCGAAATCTGCATCCTTGGAATCAATCCAGTTGAGAGCCCAATCCGCCTTGCTCTTCACACAGGGAATCGTCTCGATCGCACGCAGAAGCTCACTCTTCTCCTTGGGATCGTGGATGTAGGTGTCAATCAACAGAGAGTACGTCTCACTGTGGATGGCCTCCATCTGGTTCTGGACCGAGTAGAAGAATTTCGCCTCGGGCCACTGGACTTCACGCGTGAATCGCATGGCCAGATTCTCCATCACAATCCCATCAGATCCCGCGAAGAATCCAATGATGTTCTTGATGAAGTGGCGCTCGTTGTCCGTGAGCTTCTCCCAGTGCGCCATGTCCTTGGAAAGATCAATCTCCTCCGCGAACCACATGACAGCGCAGTGGTCCTTGTACTTCTTCCAGAGGTCGTGGTGCTGGATGGGGAAGAGCACGAACCTTTCCTTGTTCTCCATCAGCATTGGCTCAGGCGCCAACTCTAAAGGGGGCATCTCCGCCTCTACTGCCGAGTTCTTGCGGGACTTCAGGACGGGCGAACTTCCTGGAGTTTTGGAGGAGCGTGATATCTTCTGCGTCACCTGGGTGGTTTGAGTAGTAGAAACGGGCTCATCCATCCCGGGAGTAGAAACTGTATTTGGGGGTGAGAAAGAGATTTTCGACATTTGAAGTTCGTTAAAAAAGGCATATGGTCATGGCGTCGACCAATTTTACAGGGGTTGATGCTGTCCCTGGAAGTATCTGATGGTACTGTTGACTACAGATCCCAATAGGACGGAAACGGAAAGGCTGCCGATGAGCGCAAACATGTCACAGACGAAGCTCGGTTCAGAATCTTCTTCGGGCTCGGGCTCTTCCTCGGTAGGCTTGGGCTCTTCCTCGGAGTCGGACTCCATAGGCTTGGTCTCAGCATCTAACTTCTCCTTGATCTCCTCACACATCATCTTGAGTGCCTCCACGGTCACACTGGTCTCCGCCCTCACATCCTCCTTGAATACCTTCATCTTCTCAGTAATGAGCTGAAGACACTCCGTCAGCGTCTTGTTCACTTTCGTAAGAACTTGCTGGGATTGATTCTGCTCCGAAAGGGCCGTGATCAGCTTTGCCAAGAAGTTGGCCTGCGCCTCCTTGTTGGAGAATGTCATGGTCTCTGTAGGCTTCACGCCATCTGTGCCCGTGATTGAAATGCAGACCCTATAGGGTGATGACGAGATGCTGTTGATCATGTCCCTCCGCACATACTTTGTCGACACGCCAACATACTCGAGCTCCACAAAGTTACCTGTTAGGCGAAACACGGGGTCTGACATGGTTGTACCATCCTTATTCAGCCTTTGCCGCCTCAATTTTTTCGTACAGGCCGGTGTAGAAGGCCTTCACGACAGGATGGGCTCGAAAGGCCTTCTGTGAGATTTCGTAGACGAAGAGTGCTTCGAGGCTCCTCACACGCGATAGGGCTACGTAGGCCTGGCCGCATTCAAAGGTGCTCGGCCCAACATCGACCAGAGCGGAATCCAGCGAAGCTCCTTGTGCCTTGTGAATGGTGAGAGCATAGGCCAGACGGAGTGGAACCTGGCTCCGTTTCACTGCATCCTCTTCATCATCCGACGCCCATGTTGCAGGGCGCACTGTAATGTTCCAGCCGTTCATGAATTTCACAATCGGATTCCCATCTGCAGCAAACTCCGTAACAACGCCGCGGGATCCGTTCACCAGACCCTGGATTGGGCTACCACTATCGTCATAAAGCTGCTTGAGAAGCATAACCTGCGCGCGGACTTTCAAGCGAAGACGAACTTCATAGGGCGCATCTCGGTCGAGCTTTTCCACCAGCATCTCAGCAATATCCGGTGTCATCTTCTTTGGAATCTCCGTCGTGGCCTCGAAGACTTTTTCCTCTCCCGTGAGTTTCGCCAGCTGATTCTCGTTGATCGTATTCACATCCGTGTTCTTGGTAAAGAGGAGCGTGGGCTTGATCTCCTGTCGCTTCCACTCCATCGTCTTCCTCGATTCCAAGATATCATAGGATTCCGTAGAGAGTTCACCCACCCGCGCCTCGTTCAGAATCGTCTGGAACACCGGATCCTTTTGGCGTACAATCTCCGTGAGGAAGATAGTCTCCTGGACCACGGTGTTCCAGAGAGGTGATTCAAAGGCGAAGTTCTTACAGGAAACGGGAGGAAGCTGGTAGAAATCACCGACGAAGACGAGCTGGAGGCCTCCAAAGGGCTTGGTCGATTTCCTCGCTGTGCGTCCCACACAGTCCAGAAGTTCCAATAACGCCGGTGTCATCATACTGACTTCATCAATCACGAGACAGTGTGTCTTGCGCCACCGGGGCCCCTTGCGCTTATCGGTGGCGATCGTTCTCGCGAGAGCTTCCATATCTCCACGACCGAGTCCAATACCCGCCCATGAATGGAGAGTCTTCGCAAAGGGTCCGATGAGAACTGCTGCACAGCCCGTAAGAGCCGTGATGGAGAGATTCTTGCCCGTGTAACCCTTGTAGTGTGCATACAGATTCTGTAGGAGAAAGGATTTGCCTGTACCACCTGGACCCGTGATGAAGACCGATTTGCCAGCAACGATGGCATCAAAGGCAGCGCGTTGTTGCGTGTTTAACTGCGAAAGACTATCGGGTGGCTCATAGAGGGTCTCAGGTTCAGGCTCTGGCGTCACCGCTGAAGCCATGTAAGCATCCGCCTCTTCGCGAGTTTTGAAGGATTGGTGTTTCGCCCCAGGATATCCCGTGATCTGCTCTTTGGCCTCCTCCCATGTAGTATAAATCCCTGGTTTGTGACCGGCTTTCACTGCATATATTTTGCCCTTTGTGACGAAAGGGAAGAGACTCATCTGATACCTGTAAAAAAGTATGAGATGAGACGTAATTTTAGAGAGCTCAATGAAACAGTGCTGGTATACTCGAAATGAGGTCAAACACTGTCATCCGCCTCTGGCCATTCCAAAGAGCGTTTGCGTCCGCCTTGTGAAAGGTGATCACACGGGATTCCAGATCCAGGCTCTTCGCGGCGTCATAACATACATCGATGAACTCGTCCATGGAAATACTGTCGGAAAGCCCGCGGTCTGTTAGCCATTTCTTGAGGACCGGTCTCGGCAAAAGGGGTTCTGTCAGCCAATCCGTAGTCTCGGCCTTTGTCCGCGCGTACAGATTCTTTACCTGGGCCTCAATATCAATCGACGCCTTTTCTAGCTCACGCATCTGGACACTGAGTTCCGACATAACATCCGTCACAGAGTCATCTGAATCTGAATCCTCCATAATAACGAGTTTCAGGTGTAGTTGCTTCTTTACCATATCCCTACTCAATTTTGCGAAAAGGACTTTACTAAAAGTGTGATTGGCTCGTGATATTCGATTACGGCGAATGCAAAGAGGTTTTGCTCATTGCTCGACGGCTTACTGGAGGGTTCCATCGATATAACATAGTGTGGTGGAAGACATACAGCGGTTCCTGGCCTCACAACAATATCCAGGAATTTCAAATCCGCCACGAGAGGTGTGTCATTTAGTGTCAGCGAACTGATATATTTGTATTGCCAGTTGGCCGGTAGGAAGGACTCGGAGTCCCTGGATACGATGCTGAGCGTGAATGTACCCTCTGTAGGCATGATACAGGTGTATTTAGCCACTGTGCGCCTCATTCCTAGACCACCGAGGACAGCCTCTGTGCGCGTACATCCTACAGCTGCACCGAGCCAGGTCGATTGTGACAAGACGGGGAGCCAGTTATGATCTGCCCATACGGGAAATGATAACTCTTTTGCGAGTTGCTCACGTCCTGCTTTGGAAATGGCTGGAACACCTGCGGCGTTAAATAGGATGCCGGGATTCGCCAAAACATCCGCGAGAGGCTGGCCACCTACTGAGAATTGCGCGAGGCGTTGAATCTTCTGTAGGGATTCGCGAGTGAGTCCCTTGGGAGGATTGATGCCGCGGATCACAATTGGCTGTAACTCTTCAAGCAGCTCGGGGAGCTTCTCAGGAACTTGGTCATTTTCCAACTGTAGGATTTCTACGTCGGATCGACGATGTCTGTAAAAAAGATACATGATTATGGCTATCAGGAATATTAATACTAGAACGATTTCTATCATCTTAATATAGGGGCTATCCGTTTTCTTGTATTTCTACGAAGGGGGGTGGGACGGTTCTTATGGGTTCGGCGATGGGCGAAGGCGTCTCGGAATGTTTTTACTGCAGGAGGTGTGATGGATCTTGGGGGTTCAGGTCTTGGGGGTTCAGGTCTTGGGGGTTCAGGTCTTGGGGGTTCAGGTCTTGGGGGTTCAGGTCTTGGAGTCGGTACCCTTAAAAAAGCCTCCATGTTTATCTTATACATCGGTAACTCGACACGCATAGATGGCAGTTCTGCAAATTCTTCAACTTGTGGATGGCTCAATGAAAACTCTACCAACGCCGTAACAAGCTTCGTCAGCTGCTCCTCCGTAAATTCATCCTCAGACTCCGAGGTCATAGGAAAAATCAAAAAGGAGCCATACTCCTCCCCAAGCCAGTCTCGAATCACGATACACATATCTTGATCAAGAAAGTTGGCAATATCATTCTCGCCATCCGTATTTCCGCTCACAAGTATATCATCTACAGTAATCAGAAACTCCAGGAAAAACCGATTATAATCCTCCAAAGATGAATATACATGTTCCACGGTTTCGGGTGAAAACCAGGCGGTAGCTACAGATTCTAGACCCCTCGGGGCATACAAACTAATAAGTTCCATGTGATCGTCCCACAGTTGCTCGTTCTCAAGAATCTCAGAAATCTGCACAAGTTTATTGAAAAAGAATCGCCTGAACGACCATAAAAGGACTTGTGGTATGATGGCACCCCATGGATGATTCGGCTTAGGACCTAATAATGTCTTAAGCTGATTCATTGGATCAAAGGACTTTTCCATCCTGCTAACAACGATGATGAAAAGCAAACACCTTATCTAGGCGCGAAATGTGTATCATATCTTGAGCTCTGTGATGAGGGATGGGCTGAGGGCTCTACAGCACTCGTAAGAAGCTGTTGCCGTATGTTGTTCGCCTTGTTTTCGTAGGACTTCACATCCGCCGGTACGGGTGGACCGGCATTGAACGTCAGATCCGGCCTCAAACTCTCAGGTGCAGCGACCAAGGGCTTCTCAGGTGGTGCAGGCTTCGACCCCTTATTCATTTGCTTATATCTGTCCTGCTTCGTGGCGTTATTGAAGTTGTAATCAGAGGATACAGATACATTATACAGGTCATTCGCTTCGCGGCAATCATAGGGGCCTGACCGGAGAAGCGCCTTGGGGTAGGAAAGTTCCTCGATTCTTGAAGAAGTTGGTCCCTGCCTCTCAGGAACAAGAAGACGTCCGTTGAACATGTCCCCATTGAAGTTGGGCTCCCATTGATTTCCTTCGCAAGTTCCAAGAGGGCGATCCAAGGCACGGAGCTTCGATTCGTCATCTATCGCCTGGGCGTAGCGCCCAGGAGGATAGAACTGTCCCCCGTTTGGCATCACAACGGAAGGATCGGTAGGGGGCGCCTCCTCCTGTTCCCCTGCAGTAGTGTACTCCAAACAGATCCGAGTCCAGGGGCGGGGATCCATCGGCTGAGGAACATACCCCGCAGGAAGAGTCCGCTTCAAAATAGCCGTGGGGTCCCAATGTGACTGTAGACATACGTCTGGGAAAAAATCTGCCGGCCCCTCCATGCCTATAGGGTATGGTTGGACAGGGGTTCCTCTTTCTCTGGGGTATGACGTAGGGGGAACCGCCTCCATATTCTACTGTATAGCTACATTAACCTCGGAATGTCGGATCCATACGTGGCTCAGGGGGAGATTCAGCCACACTCCTCTTTTCCACTAACTGTATAACTGCATTCCAGTCACAATCAGCATTGTTAATCGTCGCTCCTGTCACATCCACCCACGTAAACGTGATCTTATCCATGCGACCCACAGGAGGATTGAAGCTTATCGGATTACTGACCAAGGTCGTGGCGTAACTTCCAAAGGGTGCGAGCAGGAGTTTCGCATGGAAGGCCTTTGTGAAACCAGTCGGCTCCAACGTCTGCGATAGATTCTCCTTCGCTCCTGTATCGATACGATTCATGTCATACTCCTTACTCACTTGTAGATTGATGAAATCGTCCAGGATCTTGAAGAAGGAACTGCCCTTATGAACCGTGTCGTATGTCGTATCAACCTTGTCGAAGCCGAGATTCCATCCCAGCCCCCAGTTATCATCCAGGCTGACATAGGCTGGAAGCAGCGCGGATTTCCACAAAATCGTAAATGTGAGTGGATCCGTGAATCTCTGCCGATTCATAGAACTTGCTGGAAGAATATTTTGGAGATCATACTGTATGAAGGCCGTCGTGGCCGCGTTTACGTTACTATTAATCTGATTCACGAGTTGAACTTGCGTATTGTATTGTGCATAGATTGCGCGGAATCGACTATAGAAATCGCCAAAGCCCGTGACACTTGAGATATTCGAGCCAGGATAGCCGGCTACCACATTCGCCCCAAAGACATGGCCCGCAGGACCAATCACAAAGTTCGAGTTGAAGGCGTTCAGAGAAGCGTAATAATCGGGCGTGAAACTATTGGACTGTGTCTGGGATATTACAACCTCGTTACTCAGATCTGTCATCGTCGTGTATCCGAAATCATAGAGGTTTGTCAGACTGAAGCGCATGAGAACCTGCGATTTCTCCGTAGGGTTGTAGTTTCTTACAGCGAGATAATAATATGGGTTCGACGGTGTCGACGGCTGTAGAGGCATGCTAAATAGGAAGGAATCGAACACGGGCCCACGGAAGTTGAAATCCGCCACGGAGAAGTTATTCGAGTTCTCCAGACCCCAGCGGTGGTCAATATCTGCAGTGAGTGTGCTCAGTGAGTTATAGCCGATAAGAGCCGTGTGGGGATATTCGGCATACTCGAGCCCTGAGAGATCGTACATGAAGGTGAAGTTCTTCGCCACCTGGCTCATGACAATCCGCTGCACGGGATAGAAAAGCTGCCACGCCTGATGAATCTTGCGAGGGGCGTCCACAATGTCGTTCCTGTTCCCATAGAGTGTGTTACCAATCACCGACCAGAAAGATCCGTTCGCGCCCTGTATGAAGTTACTAGCAGGAGCAGGAAACACGGAGGCGGAGGCAATCGTGTAAGCGTTCGACAAAAACGCCGAGCTTGACGGAGGGCTGAACGACACCACTTCATAGAAGTTTGTCGGACTATAGTCGGATAACATGTATATGTAATCCTTAAAGGGCGCACGTGTCACGATAGGATCCCTATAGACGGTGGGGTTTGAACTTGTACTCAGATTGTAGGTCTGAATCTGACAGGGTGTGGCTGCCCCGAAAGCATTCTGCGAGCCCGTGAACGCCGTGTAGTTATAAAAGGGATTCGTCTGGGGAATAATATTGGAAGGGGTAATGGAAACGTAATCGTTGATTCCTTCTGTGATGGCGCCGCCTAGTAGAGTTCTATAGGGAAATACATAGAAGGCACCGAACTCCTCCTTTGGTGATTGGCGTGTTATGAGCCGATCGAGGTTCGCGTTGAATCCGCCGATATTTGTAGGTGTGACGATGGTCATAGAGGATGTATTGGATGTGTGCTTACAGACTGCTGTGACGCTTGAGACTGACTGTAGGCCCATGGTGAAGCCGCCATAGTTGTTATAGGTGAGATTCGTGATTTCTTGCGCGGTCGGGTCGAACCCAGGGATGTTTTTGATCTCATAGGTGTCCTTCACCGTTCCATCATGTGGATTCATCGTTCTCACGACGATCAGATTACTCAGGGCGGAACTGGGAGTCACATTCGAATAGGCGAAAAAGGCGTAGACATATTCATTCGCGGCCGTACCAATATAGTTCAGGTTCGACTCACTCGTAGGGAAGATTTGGTCGATCGTGAACTGATAGCGCTCGACGAGTGTGTAGTCCGTGACCAGAGATTTGTACTCGAACACACGGAAGTAGGAATCCTGTGTCATAATGTAGCCAGACACATCACCAATCGTCACGGAGGGTGCGTAAGGAAGAGGATCCCATTCTTTGATCGTGTTCGAAAGAAGCGCAAAAGGATAGGGCGTGATATACTGTAGGAGATTCGTACCAATGGGGACAGACTGTTCGTATTTATATTGAGTCTGATCGTAGCCTACAGGAGGGCCACGCGTGGCATCGGGTACCGCCTTCACTGTAGGAACGACGATTCCCGTGCCGTTTGGTGCCGTGCTGCCGTCATAATAGACGAGACCCGCGGAAGCATCCGAGTAGAAGGGGTAGGGTACAGGAGAGCCCACGAGACCATTGAAAGTCGTAGTTCTTCCGTTGCCACTGAAAGGGATGAAAGAGTAGATTGAGTTGATATCGGTGTCGATGTGGCCGCGAATCTGAGAATAGCCATAGATGTAGTTGGAACCGAAGGTGTAGTCGCGGACGAACTCGTAATACGTGCCACCCTCAGGATCAAATCCGAGATCAAGATTGCTTGATGTATATGCAATACTCTTGCTGAATTTCAAGACGGCGGCAGCATTCGATAGAGAGAGTTCATGGACGAATTTGTTCGTTGTGACTGCCGAGAAGAATACGCCCACGTAGGCAATGTTCAGATTCTCATCGGATGCTGGATCGCCCGTGTTATAGATACTCTTAAACATGATACGACGAAGATCCCACACACCTTGGTCTGGTATGAATCCAACGCCCATGACGCCATCGCCAAACTGAATACCGTCATTGGAACCGGCATATGTATAGTTGGCCAGAGGCGCATTCGTGACAGTTCTGCTATAGGGGACGACGGTGGAAGTATTCGCCATGGTGTTTGAGAACATCGGGGGCTGGTTCTCCGAGTTGGGAATATAGCAAGTCTCGTACCATTGGACAATGGATGTCTCACGACCCGTGATTGTACTGGGGAGGTAGGGGCCTGCACCATACGGGCGCAGAATAGAGTTTCCATCTGACGCGGTCAGATATTGCTGTGTCACGGTATTGTAGCCCTTATCGACTTGGAAGGCATAGCCCGTGATTGGATCTACACGCAAAGCTGAGTTCGGCACGCCATTACTCTGTGGAAAAGATGCATAGAATCCGCAATAGTCTGTGAGATCCGTGCTCACACCCGCGGCATCATAGCCCATGGCCACGGTCGAGAAGCTCAGTGGAGTATAGAGACTGTCGACGGAGCGTGGCTCCTGGATAGAGGACTGAATAGGAAGTCTGATATAGGCCGGATCGGCATTCACGGCAAAGTTAAAGTTCGAGAGACTCTGTGGAGTCTGTGGATCCGCGAGTGGATTAATATTAATGGAACTCGTGAGAGCCGTGTAGTTCGAGCCGTCAGGAAACCAGGGGACCACTGTGAATCTCTGGGTAGCAATCGACGTGTCTATGGAGCGCGCCATCACATAATAGGTTTGATTCCCATAGACTGGAAACTCTATTGTAACAGAGGAGGCCATGGCCGGCGTACTCACCACGGATAAATAGTTGATGGGCTGCTCTTGCCTCACACCAGATACGTCGGCCATGAATGCCGCTCGATCATGATAGAGAAACATATTCATAGGTGTCACGAAAGTAGACATGTTTGCCGCGGCAGCCAGAGTGAAAGACATCGGATATCTATAGCCCGCGCTCATAGTAGATTCATAATCTGTAGGAAGTGGCGTCTGTAGCTGGAAATAACCAAAGGTGTTGCCAACTTGGATTGTCTGGTAGGTCGAACCCCATTCCAACAAAGAACTCTCGTAGGAGTTGCCGAAGTTCATTGTACTATACGTATGGCCAAAGCCTGGAATTGTCACAATCGATTTCGTGGCAAAGTTTGGACTCACATCCATGGCGGCATTTTGACTGTTCTGTATGAAACAATAGCTGTTATCGAAGAGTTTCTGGGCACTCAGATCATAGTTCGCCGCGTTATAGGCTGGATATCTGAATTTCGTAGGGCGGGGGAGTGTCTCTACAGAGAGTGATTGGCGCACAGGACTCTTGAATTTGAAGACAGTATAGGTTGTGGGCTCTAAAGGCACCAGGATATCCGCATAACGCGTGAGCCGATTCACGTAAAGATAATCGTTCGAATCCACGAATTTATGTTCTCCATCGCGCTGTTCCAGCAAGACACTATAGGGGTAGTTGGAGCTCGTCGAGGGATCACCCGTCTCAAGATTATACGGATGGGGTATCGTCGTGTTTGGAAGCCCCGTTAGACGATTCCAATACTGCTTCGCCGACACCTGTAGAGGATTTAAGATGTCATTACTCGTGGGCGTAATGTTTCGCGCAATCACATTTGCATCAAAGTTGGAACTGATTCCAATGGCCTGGTATCCATCACGGATAGGGACAGGATTGAGACCGTTCGCGATGTAATCCAGCGTGAAGGTGTTGAAGTTGATTCCGAAATAGACGGCCAGCCACTTCTCGATAAAGTAGAACATGTCATTCAGCACGGCGAGTAGAATCGTATTCTGCGTATTATAGGAGGCATACTGTGCACTGGTGATCCCTTGGGCGCTCAGCTGCTCGGACAAATACTGGGCCTGCTTATAGTTAATCAGATTCACCAGACTCGTATTCAGCGTAGGACTGGCGAATGTAACACGATTCGACTGGGTCTCGTATGTGACATTGTACTTGTTTATCAGAAAGTAGCGAAAGGTATTTTGTAGGCGATATTCGTCGAGGATGGGAACGTTATTATTAATCACTTCCAAGATCACGGGATCATTGATGCCCTGAAAGGTATAAATACATCGGCTTCGCACCGTCTCGTCGGGTAATAAATACGGTAGGGATGTGACAATCGTGAGGTTGATGAGCGGAGAGTAGGTAGTATTTAAGAGGGCCTCCTTCAGAACTGGATAGTAGTAGGCGATCTTGATCTGGTCGATCGTGTACGATGAATACCCAGCATATCGACTGCTGAAATAGTGCGTAACAATCGAAGTAGCAGTAGGATTTGGCTCATAATCATCAATGAGACTGTTATAATAATAGTCACCTGGGAAGTTGAAGCCGATTGTGAAATCGCCCGTGGCCGCGAAGCGCGGGGCAAAATCCTGGAATCCGTTAGGGAAATCGTAGAAAAGTGGTGTGAAGTTCAGCTGGATCATGATTTCGGTGAGAAGAGTGTTGATATTATACGTTCCCTCTCGTATAATACTTTTTACGATCGCTGGTACGATCTCCCCCAAGGAGTTTACTTTCGTTCGCCCAAGTTCCAGAATCGAGACATCCAGATTATTCTTGTTCGCGCGGAAATAGAAGAATGCCGATAGGAGTTTGATCTGGACAAGCTGGAAACTCGTGATGTTCCTGTACTCGCGGGGAAGTCGGAGAGTTACATTCGTCGGCTGTACAAAGACATTTCTGTCGCGATCTCTGCTATCCAACATTATGATGCTCGTAATATCCTTGGATGCCGACTTGATCTCATTGCCAGAAGGATCTGCAGGTATCACACCCTTTGTGAAGGTGGCGAATCCGTTAGTGATTTCCCAACCGATGCGAGGCGACTTGACTTCAGGACCTACTGCTCCTATACGCGATAGAGAGAGACCATCCGCAAGAGCCCTAAAGTTGCGTGGAGGCTCTGGCGTAACAAGAGTTGCGTAGGAACTTGAACTTGTATCGGATGAAAATGATGTATCAGATTCGGAACCTGAATCAGGCTCTGAATCTGAGCTATAGGGTTTATAGATTGTCGTCATCGCACCGCTTCTATCATTAAATGACGTTTCTTTGGGTGGCTTGGCGCGCGATGAGGTCAAACTCTGCCTCCAGAGTGGAAACTTCCTCCATCAGTTTCTGCGTAGTCCCGAAATGGGCGTACTTGATTTGCCCCGTTTCCAGTGTGTTGGTGCTCTCAAGAGGCTGGATGGATTTGGGGAAATAGGGGGCCACTTCCGTCGTGAGAAATCCGAGGCGATTCCTATCCTGGACCCGAAAGGTGGATTCATATTCCGCGTTGTAGCGGTATCTCCTGAGCGGAATAGAGTTGATCGTGGTATAACATATTGCAGTGTCGGCAGCGTGAATCCCCTCTTTCAGCGCCGGATCCGAGGCATTATTCAGTCCCCCCGTGTATGTCAGGTTACGCGTGGAGGCGTCGTTGAATTCATTCTGGATAGAAATCCCGTTGAGGGAGTTGGGGAATCTGAGAAGCCCGGAGTTCATCACGATACCTCCATCCATATTCATATAGTTCGCTGTCACGTCCTGTCCTGGATAGGAGTTCATCCAAAATCGCCCGTCAAGTTTGATATAGCCCGTATTCCCCGTTTCTGTGATCTCGATCCACGGGGTATGATCGCCCAGCACTGGATTACTCGACTGTAGAGGATAGTTGTATATGTTCGCGTCAGTAATGATGAATGTCGAGCTGGCACTTGCCGAGTTGAAGGTGGTCACCGTGTTTCCGTTGACTGATATGGTGGCCGTCCCGTTTGTTGCATAGTAGTTGGTGAAACGTATATTCATGTTCAAATACATGGGGAGTTGTGGGGCGCCATAGGTATAGGTGCGACGAAGACGGTAGTTCCCGTTATCAGAGACAATGAGATTCCCAAATGGATCCACTGAGAGTCCAGTCGGAGTGTTGAAAAAGGCGTTCGAGATCGGGCCGCCATCCCCCAAGTAGGCTGGAGTACTTATTGCGCTCACAGGCTGGAAGGTGCCATCGGTAGGACTGACTTCCCATATTCCGCTCGTATTACTATCCGCCAGATACAGGACATTCGAAAGCGTTGTGACAGCCGATACGTATCCTATAGGAGAGGCTGTGGCTAGAGTACCCGCGCTAATGATTCCTTCCGTCCCTGTCCCTGCATAGGTTGTAATGAGACCCGTATCGGCATTCACGGCACGGATACGATAGTTCGATGAATCTCCAATATATAGATTGCCAATGCTGTCGACGGCAACCGTTCTCGGTGTACTCAGAAAAGCGGCCGTCGCGGGACCCCCATCACCTCCATAGGCTCCTAGACCCGTGCCCGCGATTGTTACAACGTCTTGGCTCGTGGTGTTATACGTGCGAATGATGTTATTCTGCGTGTCACAGAAGGCGATATTATTATAGGTGTCGAGTGCCATGCCGTTGGGCTCGTGAATCCCAGTCGTGGTCCCTGGTCCATCGGCAGAATAGGAAGGTTGCCCAGTCCCCACGACAGTATTGATTATCCCTGTAGCCACGGTGACTTTTCGGATAGTGTTTCCTGCGCCGTCTGCCACGTAGATGTCGTTATTTGCGTCAGTCACCACGGAGTTAATGGAGCCGAAGACGGCATTGGCGACCGGTATATTGTCTCCGTAGCTCACGGGGCTTCCGTTTCCTGCATAATCATAGATAATCGTCGCGCCTGTATCGAGGATTCTCACACGGCAGTTCCCATCATCTGCAATGTAGAGATTTCCCGATGGTAGATCGTAGGATACTTGGGTCGGCGTGCTGAGAAGAGCCGCGCTTGCGAATGTGTAGTTCCCTTCGTATCCTGGGCGAGGAGGTTGTCCTGCCACCGTGGTAATGTAGCCCGTGGTGACGTTGAGAAAGCGGATACAGTTATTATTCTTGTCGGCGATATAGAGATTTCCCGCAGCATCCGTGGTGACTCCTGTAGGGCTGGAGAGAGAGGCGAGATAGCCTGGACCATTATCACCAGCATATCGTTCTACGCCGTCGCCTGCAATAGTTGATATGATTCCTGTAGTATAGTCGATACGCCTGATGCGCGAGTTGCCCGTGTCACAGATATACATATTGTTGGAAGGATCTAGCGCCACTCCTGTTGGGAAGGAGAGCTTGGCGGCTACAGCAGCGGATCCGTCTCCAGAAAATCCTGGAGTATACGTACCGGCGTATTTGCTTATGACGCCTGTCACCGGATCTACGCGGCGCACGACACAGTTGCTCATATCCGTAACATACAGAGCATTTACGGAATCGAGTGCAACTCCATAGGGTGACGCGAACTTGGCGGCTAGCGCTGGCCCGCCATCTCCTGTAGAGCCTGGGACGCCCGTGCCTGCATATACAGATAGAGTCGAGTTCGAGTATTTGCGCACGGTATTATTTCCCATATCGGCCAGATAGATACCGAACGTGGAATCTACCGCCGTCATGGATGGCTTATTGAAGGTGGCAGAGAGTGCGGGACCATCGTTAGAGCCAGTCTGACCCGTGCCAGCGATTGTCATTAGAAGTGGGTCCGTATTCACGAAGCGGAGGCGCACGTTACTGATATCGGTAATAACGATTCCTGCAGAGTTGGGGACGACTGAAACTCTGAGTTTGGGTCCAAAGGCGGAAGTAGCGGGATAGACCCCGTCCCCGTAATAGTATTGATAGACACCACCGAGAGTGCTGATACTTCCTGAACTTAGGTTTCTCAGTTGCCATCCGAAGTTCTTGTCGCCGAAATAAATATTCCCATTCGTATCCGCTGCCGCGCTTCCAAGAATGGTGCCGACTTGTAGATTCGTGGAGCCCTGGGTGCCCGTTCCTGCAATCACATCCACATAGAGACTACTGAGGACACTGGGGAACTGGGTAGCAGGATTGATTGCGGAATAACGGGCGATCTCATCGGACGACGCCTTAAATCGGATTTCATTGAAATAGGTGCCGAGCCCTGCTTGGGTTGTATAGGGCGAAACATTCATTTGAAAGGTGGAAGGAAGAAGCCAGGGCGACGTCGGATTGATTGTACTATAGGACATCTCAGTGCCGAACACGGCATTTGTCGCATTCAACGTAGTAGCTGTAAGATTCTGTGCTGCCAGACTGCTGACATTTATGGAGGAGGTGGCCGCGCTGGACTGCCCTTGAAATGTGGCGGCTACAGGAGAATAAATACTACTTGTGATAACGGATTCTGCAGAGAGATTTGTAGCATTCACGCTGCTCGTGAGGATCGACCCCACACGGGCAGGCGCTCCCTGTAGAGAAAAAAGGCTCGCGCTGCTCATGAATACGGAACTATATACAGTGATATCAACAGGGTTGAATTGATTAATATTCTCATTCACGGTATATAGGAATTCTGCACTTACATTCGATGCGGCCACTGTATTTGTACTAATGGAGGCGTTTGCTGCCTGGAGAGTCTGGGTCGATATGAGCCAAGGATCACTCATGTTGAGGGCATTCACATATATGACGTTTCCGTTTAGGGATGGGGTGTCCAGTTCCGAAAGGGCCATTCCATTCGCGGTCAAGGTAGAAGTGGTGATAGACCCCTTAGGATTTATGATTTGCGTGGAAGACATTGTGATTTGGTTCAAGGTCGAGGCAGTCCCATAGTTTTCGAAGATGAGATTGGATGTTGCCAGATTGCTCGTGGTAAGATTGGTCGTACTTATAGAGGGAATCGTGGCTGATGTGTTGATATTCAAGTAGGTCGGATTATATTGAATAGCCTGTGGCCCAGGACCCATTATGATTGCATTCGAGGCGTTATACCACGAAGCACTTCCTGAAGAGGCGCTCAGGAGATTCGTAGAAAGAGAGGCGGCCGTTACGCTCCCAGCTACTGTTACATTTTGAAGAAGGGCCGCTGAAGTGTAGGTACTTAGACTCTGAACAACCGTTTGGTAGCGGACGCGAAGATTTGATTGCGTTGTCAGATTTCCACCAATACTGGTCGTACCAGATTTCGTGGAAGCATTACCTCCTACGAACAAATCACCAAAGGTCGAAATACTGCTACGAACATTCATGTTGCCCGTGATGTAGGCTGAACTATATGCCTTGAACCCTCCTGAAGTAATGATCCGCGGATTCGTGGTAGTTGAGATTGGAGTATTCACATACATTGTATTCGTGAAGAGGCTTGTGACAGAAGCGGAGCCACTCTGTGATACTACATCAACCATGTTCGCCGTCGATATGAAAGCATACGCCGTGAGAGTAGATGTCTTTAGAAGAGGCGCGTCCAAAGCCCTATAGTAGATGGGAGAGGTAAGAGGAAAGGAGTTGCAGTTCACGGGTAGCCAGCTGTTGGTCGTCTGGGACACAAGAGTTATGTAACCAAATCGCTGGCTTATCTGGAGAGGTGGAGAAACAACGGATCCCACGGTCCTTATAAGAATGGAGTTTGGAGATGACATGAATCCCGTCGCATCCACGACGGTGACGAGTTGTCCCGGGATAGTTGTACTCGACAGATAGACGATTTCGGAACCACCACTGGAGTAGATTTGTACTACCGAGGTGCTTTCGTTAATAATCCCACTCATTGGGGTCGCTACCGTTCCAGAAGATTTTTCAGGTCAGAAATTTCATTCCTGAGCGTGGAGACTTTCGCCATCAGGACCTTCGTTGCACCTATATGTGCCATTTCGATCTGCTGCGTGTCAATCATTCTGAAGGTGGATTCATATCCAGGAATGTCCGTCAGTTGGGTATACGTGATTGATTTCGGGAAGACTTTTTCGAGATCCGTGGCGATGAATCCGAGGCGATGGGTATCCTTCTGTTGAAAGGTTGACATGTAGGCATCAATGTATTTAAAGCGCCTCAGCGGCATTTCTTCTACCGCGGCGTAGCACTTCTCCAGATCTGCATCGTGAATGTCCTCCTTGAGAGAGGGGTCCGAGGCAAAGTTGAGAGATCCATAATAATACAGCGACCGAATCGACATGTCATTTAGCGAGTTCTGGATGGTTGTTCCGTTCAGATAATAAGGCCATCGAAGAGACCCATTATTGACCGTGATACTCATATTGGAATCAATCGCGCTATAGTTATCATTGGATCTCGAAAGAAACTGTAGACTGAAGGCGCTGGCTCCATACATGGTTCCCGTGACATGAATGAATGAACTTGGCATGGCTCCACCAGGAACTGGGATTCCTCCCGTATTGGGTGGAGTACTATAGGACTGATTGGACCCGTATAATCCATAGAGTGATACGACGGCGTTGGAATCATTATACGTGCGGATCGTGATTTGCGAACTCGCCTCTCCGTTTGGAAAGAGTGTGAGTCCGAGGATGGTGGCGAAATATCCAGGAATCTGAGGGCCGACAAAGTTGAGGCGGAAAGAGGCGTCCACCGTGTAAGGGGTCCCAGGAAGTGTTCCAGGAGGTGTTACATTGCTTAGAAAGAAGGGGGTGAGGAAATCGCCAGGGCCTCCTGTTATTAAAACATTGGTGATTGGATACGTGTTCTCGGCGGTGAAATAGGGGGCATTGCCGGCACTGGGAGCTGTACCGAGCGTGAGGCGGCTCGCTGTGATAGTGCTGGTCACAACCGTATTCGCCGCTATCGAACTCACCGTCAGTGAATCCATGCTTACATTGGGGGCCACGAACCGAAGAGGCCCTCCTGCAGTCAGATATTGTCCCGAAACATTGGTGAGAGTGCTTGTAAGGAGTGATCCAGTACTCAATGAGCCAGTAGAGATGCTACCACCCGCGTTATTTATGAAAACATTCGACGCACTGAAGCTGGATACGTTATCAGCAATGAGATTTGACCCCACGAGAAGACTGTTAACAGCAAGATTCGCCGTATTGAAGACATTTGCGTAAATGGATTCCACAGAAAGAACACTGGTACTTATCGTGCTGGCGATAAGGTTCCCTACGTTGAGATATCCTGCGCCTGATGCATTAATATTTCCTGTGAGATACAGCGTCGAACCCGCGATAGAAGAAGTCTGTATTACATTCGTGCTGAGCGTATTCGCGATATTGGCCGTATTCGCCGTAATACTGGAAAGAGAAAGAGTTCCTCCAGGATTCGTAATGGCGGTGGAGCTTAAAAGAATAGATGAGACCCGTGTGGCGTCAATAGAGTTATAGACAGTGAGATTACTCGTGTTAATCGAGTTGGACGCTGTTATGTTCTGCGTGCTGATTCCAGGGACGGTGATTGGATCCGAAAAGAGAAGATCATAGGGTCTGTAGGCGATGTATTTTTCCTGTAGGTTGATGGAACTCGTGACCTGGAGGGAACTCGTGGTGAAATAGCTGGCGGTCACTGCGCCCTGTAGAGTGACATTGGATGCCACAGCGAGAGAGTTTCCGAACGTAGCAGAGCCTCCAATATTGGTCCCTGAAGCAACCGTCAGACTGTTTGTCGTAAGTAGGCCGTTAGAAGCATATATGTTTCCAAGCGTGGCAATATCACCACGTGCGCCGAAACTTCCCAGAGTTGAGATGTTTCCGAGAACATAGAGGTTGCTGCCCGTACTCAAGTTCCCACGCACGTTTGTGGTGCCTTCGACATCAAATGTCCCCACGTTTTTGAAGTTGCCCTGGACGTACAGGGAGTATCCAGGATCCGTATTCATGGTTGTATAGGGGGGTCCAACGAGCAGACTGCTGGTATACGTAGGGCCTGTGACATACGATGAAATCGCATTCAAGTTCTGTATATTGAGAAAGGGCGTGCTTACAAAGTTGTAGGCGTAGACATTGGATGTTACGACGGAACTTGTGGTGAGTGCAGCGGCATTCGCGATTGTCTGATTCTGGGGGAAGGCGAAGGAGTTCTTCAAGTTCCAGGAGGTCGGATCACGGCTCGTGACGGTGAGAAAGGCATAGGGTTGTGTCATGACAATACTGGAAGTTCCATCGGCGAAGCGGACCCCCTGTTGCGTAGAAACGATGATGGTTTGCGGCGAAGAGAGATGCCCCACACTATCACGAATCGTGACTGTACGACCGGGATAGTTAATCGTAGAGAGAATGACAACGGCTGACTGGTTTGCAGTCAGGGCCGATGTATCTATCAAAACGAGTGATGTATCTCCATTGACGACGACAGGAGACGCCATCTATCTATCGATGTGTCTGAAAAGGTTGCGGGTCATTTGATCGAATAGAAGACGGCTACATGAATAGGATGGCGACAACAGGAGCAGCAAATCAGTTCGTCGTGAACATTATTGAGCTACAAAACACGGTGACTACGGCTTCGGGCTTGACACCCTATGATACGCTGAATACGAAGATCGGCCAGATTGAACAGATGGTCAACGTTGATGAGAAGCGCATTTTCACGAATACATTGAGCTCGTACAATCAGGGTCTGATCACAGTGACAGATCCGATAAATATTGGGCCCACGGGTGGCCTGAGTATTGGAGGTGTGACGGTGTCGAGTGGATCTACAGGCCCCACAGGACCAGCTGGTCCGGGCAACTATAGTGCCGTTTCTGCCGATTGGGCTGGCACAGCCCCTACAACCGTCAGCTCGGCTCTCGATAGGATGGCGTCCCTCCTTGTTAGCTTGAACGGAGGCAACCCCATTCCCTAGTGGCATAAACGCGTCGCACGAGATGATTTAGAGATGCTGGCCCCTGGTCGAACAGATACATTTGGCGACCCATGTTCCGATTTGAAACCCTGGGGCGGTGTAATAACTTCACTTAAATCTGTCACAGATCGAAAGATTATTCTTCTCAGTACAGCCACCATCACGGAGGACAACATACATGCGAACGGCCTCTTTCAGAACGTGTTCGTCTTCTACAAGATGTTTGACGCCATGGGATACGCCCCCATTTTACTCGTCCACGAGAAGCCCAAAAAGCTCAAAAACATCCCTGAGACTCTGCACAAATGTCGTATGATTGTCACGGAGGATATCTTGAAACAGCCGATGTCGAATGTGGCGGCAATGATTGAGATCGGTATGAGTATGGATCCGCTCGTGAGACAGTTCGTGAAGATGATCGGCGGACGACTCCTGAAGGTGTATCTCGGAAATATCCTGAACATAGATGTGGAAACGCCGATCTTCGTGACGAATCATAACTTCGCCCATCATGTGGTTGGACAGAACGACGCTATCCTCGTCTCGCCTCACTATGGGCAGCACGCAGAGTATGCAAGCTATGTGAATCATGTGCCCGTGAAAGGGGGCTTGGAGACCCTCATTGCGCCCTATGTCTGGGATCCCAATATACTTACGCGCGACGGGACGGATCAAATCAGTTGGCGGGCTCCTACGAGTTCTGAAGAGGAGATCTTCGTCATCATGGAGCCGAATATCAGTTTCCAGAAATGTTCTCTGGTGCCGCTGATGATCCTGGAGAAGTGGTACAGGACGCATAAATCCTGGAAGGGGAAGGTCATTCTGGCAAACGGAGAGCGGCTGATGATGGTGCCTCATTTCGTGGAAAACGTGAAACCCTATCTTGATCTCTTCAAAGATGGAAAGGTGGAAATAACGGGGCGGCGCGATATTGTGAGTACGCTGAAGCAATGGCCCACCGCGACCTTTGTGCTACACAACTACAATAACGAGTTCAACTACATGACGCTGGAACTGTTATATACTGGTTTCCCGGTTCTACATAACTCGCCGAGCTGGATTGAGTTTGGGTATGGCTATAACGGAGCGGATCTGGCAGCGGCGGCGGAACTTGTAGAGGCTGCGAGGACACGTCATGAGGAGCGGCTGGCCACCTATAAGGCCCATGCAGCGCTACTGACTTGGAAGTACTCCCCCTACAATCCTGCAATCCACGCTGCATGGGGTCGAATCATAGAAAATGTGCCCAGTAAGTAAGATGGAGGTGGAGAAAGAAAGTACACTACAAAAATTTAATAGGCTTTTAAACTGCGCGGATATTGGAAAGGATGCCTATTTCACGCCTAGTAACATGCCACGAATCTTAACTGCACAGAACGAGGATTTCCTGAAGGAGAGAGTGCTGACGCCTCTTTTCAACTTTAAAAAGTTAGATAGGGGTTCCCAGCTTTTTGTAGGGATTTATAATATTAACTTTGATAAGCTCTATGCAAGAATTGAACCTGCATTTAGTCTAAATGAAGTTGTCAAAGAACAACTACTTATCATCCGATTTGATGGAAACGGCAATGACTTGCGTAGAAACCATATGAATATTGCGTATGATAGTGGCGCGAAAGGTGATAAGTTCTTTATGAATCATACACTCATAACAACACCTGGCTCTATTCTTGATTCTGGGCTAAAAAGTAAGAATCATAAACCTGTATATAATGACAACAATGCTATTAAAAAGGCATCCTCGCTGTCAAAAGACCTATTGAAGGATTTAGATTTGTTAAATGCAGTAACAGATATAAAGTTTCGTAAACCTCTTGAGACTATCTATGGGATTAAGATCGATACGCCTATAGAAGGATATAAGGATAAAACATATACATTCAACAAACAAACATTCACCGCCCTAGATAATGTTTTCAAGGGAAACTACTCAAAGAATACTTTCATAAGAGATAACTTGAACAATCCTGAAAAGTTGGATGAAATAAAGATGTACGTCCTCGCAAAAGCGCTTGGAGATACGATACAGGTGGCATGGTTGAAGCAGATTATGATTGAAAGTATAGATGGGCCGTTACAGCTCAATAAAGATGATACGGCCTTGATTACTATCGATAAAATATTATGGATGCGCTGTCTCATAAACGATATATCCTGTATTCATCCACACGCTGGAGTGCCTACGTTATTTCTTGTTGAAGAAAATAAAGAAAAGAAGGATATGCGCGTTGCGAGATTCAAGAAAACCCGCATGGAGGCACTGAAGGCGAAGAATATTTCGGTGATTAATGAAGTTAAAAAGTTCTGTCATGTAATCCTTAAGGATGAGGTGGAAATCATAATGACAGGATCGGAAGAAATAGAACCTACTTCCAGTCAAAAGAAGGAACTTAAGTATATCGGGGAAACACTCGTTGAACGATTGGAGTTGAAACTTAAGATGGATATGAAGGGAGCTGAAGAACACGAAGTAAGCCCCACAGGAGATGATATGAAACGTTACACTCATTGGATAGAAAAACAGATGATGGACTCGCCATTTATAAAAATAGGTCTTGTGAGTGAAACTAAGAACCGAATAGTCTTCAAAGGGCATTCGTATCAAGGTATCAACCCAAAGTGGAAGGATAATAGGTTGAAAATACCCATTAATCTTGAATACCTCTACAGAAAAATAAAGACTAGGAGTGATATAACAGAAGAAGACTATCCGAAAATATTTGGCGACGACGCATGGATAGGAATGTACAGGATCATTAAGCGCGACGATGAAGAAAAGCCATTCTTTGAAATGTCTGGCGGATCCAACGTAGATATTGAAGAGCTCACTGCAGTGTTTTCTGCCAATAAGGATGTTCCTGGATTCATCCCATTTTTCTGTCTGACTAACCTATACGAACTTATGTATATAGGGTACGCTTACGCTCTGGCACTCGGCATTCCTGCTGCAAGATTTAAGACCTTTTTTGAGGGCAAGACCATGGAAAAGATACGAGCCCCTTTTGGGAAACTAGGATTCAATAGGGTATATGAAGTCGATGGAAACTCGCACTATTATGATCCTCAGTTCATGGAGCTCCTACAGATTATTAAGATGGCGTATACCGCGCGGAATGATTTCTGTATATTTAACGTCGTTACTCCCGATATAGAATGGTTTATGACGGAAATAAAGGGCCTGCTGCATGCACCCGTGACAAAGGAGGCGCATTTTCTCGCCTTGGAGTATTATCAAGCACTCTACGAAGTGGAGTTTTCACTGATATTTCTCAATGAGCGCCACACCAAAAACCCTACGAATGAAATCGTACATGTTAGGGCTCGTTCTCTTACGCCTCCTAGAGTTGTGGTTGATAAAGTACCCGTCACACCCACTAGGTATAATTTAAGATCGAGTCCAGGATCGATCCCTGCATCAAATACAAGAGGGCGATCAAAAATAAAGGGGCCAATGGTAAGATCAAGATCAAGATCAAGGTCAAGGAACAACAGGAGGTTCGGACCAAATCATAGGACGATGAGGAATAACAGGGTCTAAGTCTAGAAAGCACTCGGACAAATAAGGTCTAAAACCTTCTTCACGCATCTTATAAGACAAGATGCGTATAGGAGTTCTTACGTTGGCCCAGCATTCAATGTTCAGCTCGGGCCTGACAAATACATCTCTGGCTATAGCGGAGCTCATGCGGATGCTTGGTCATGATGTGGAGTTTATACAGGTTGGAGAAAAGGTAGGTTGGTGGGACGATTGTACGACTCTCGAGAAATCCTGGAAGATGGTTTCGGTGGCCGACGCCACTGGCTATGATCTCATCTTTGAGATTGACCGCCTTGTCCTTACTACTGAGAAGCGTAAGCGGGTAGCGAGTCAATCTGTCTGGATCATACGGAAGCCATTCATCCTACAGGAACTGGAGGCGAGTCTGTTTCCTACGACGGCCACCCCCAAGCGGGAGTTCGAGGGTCTGAAGGAAATATGGATGATGGATGCAGCGGCAATAGAGGAGGGTGCAGTACAGGTCGTAGAACTCTTGTCCCGTGTCCCTGTCCGTGTCGTCCCCTTTCTCTGGACTGCCTCTATCGCCAACACGCATCAACAGGAGATGAAGCTTCCTCATTGGCTTGAATCCACTGTGTCCTTCCTCAAAACTCTCGACAAGGACGCAAAAATGCCACCCTGGAATGTACATATTGCCGAGACGAATACGACCAACGCCAGCTCTGCAACACTACCCCTCGTTATTCTACGAGAGGCGAAACGACGCGGAAGTAATATCGGTAACTGGAAGGCCCATAATACGGATGTGATAGTGAAGAGTAAGTTCTTCCTCGACAATATTGTGCGCCACTGTTCCGATGCCGAGGTAGGGCTCAGTGGTGAGTTCGTCGGTCGTCAGCGATGTGTAGAGTGGTCTAAAGAGCCCTTGAGCTGCGTACTTTCTCACATGCGTTTCTCGGTGATTCGCCCAATGCTCTTGGATCTTGCATGGGCAGGGGTACCACTCGTTCATAACTCTCCTATGCTACGCGATATAGGCTGCGGCCTCGAGAACTATTATTATTCTGATAATCATGTGGGCGAGGCAGCAGATGCTATACGTAAAATGGAAGCAGATCTCATAGCCCTAGAAGGTATGTTCCGCCCTGAATCCCTGAAAGAAGTTACACTGAAACTCATTACGACGTTCACCGCGTTATCACCGCGTGTGAAAGCTGGGTGGTCGGATGCTTTGAACGGGCTTGATTTGGTCGCTCCTGCTCCTCTTATTGCCCCTAGTCCTGTTGTTGCCGCTCCGCTTATTGCCCCTAAAGCTTCCAGCGTCCTCCGTGTAGGTTTCTGTGACATGTGGGAGAATTTCGTGCCCGAATACAATTTCTTCATCCTCATGTTATCCGCTGCCGGTGCCAAGCTCGGTGTAGAAGTGATCGGCGGTCCCGCCACATCAGATTCATCCGTCGTCATCTTCGGACCCTTTGGTAACACCTGGAAAACGCTTCCTGCCAAGCAGCCCAAGATACACTTCACAGGAGAAAACACTAACCCAGTCCCAGATGTAGCACTCAACCTCGGCTTCCACCACATCGATATGACCGATGACAAGTACCTCCGTTTTCCCCTCTGGATTCTGGAAATCGACTGGTTCGGTGCAGATCCTGAGCGCATTGTGAATCCCAAGCCCATCCCCTTGGAGCGCTGTACGAAAGTCTTCGCCTCCGAACTAGCCCAAAAGAAGAAGTTCTGCGCGTTCGTCGTCTCAAACCCCGGAAATCCCGTGCGCAACTCCGCCTTCCACTGGCTATCCGAATACAAGAAGGTTGATTCCGCCGGCGCTCTTTTCAATAATATCGGCCCCCACATCTATGCCGGTGCTGGTGGAGGAGGCGGTGAACTGAAGAAGCTCGAGTTCCTAAAGGACTACAAGTTCTGTCTCACCTACGAAAACAGCTCCGCCCCAGGCTATCTCACAGAAAAGTATCTCCACGCAAAGGCCGCCGGCTGTATTCCCATTTATTGGGGCGATCCCAGGTTCGAGCGCGAGTTCAACAAGGGCGGCTGTATCCATGCACAGAACTTCAAAAGTCCCGAGGAACTGATTGAGGCCGTCCGACGTGTAGATGAAGACGACTCCGAATGGCTGAAGCGTTTCGCCGTTCCTGCTCTGGATCCCTACCGCGTTTCCTGGGCCCAGCGCACGATGGCGGAATGTGCGAAGCGTATCTTCGCCCTGGGTGGTTTCGACCTGAACTCTGTACCGGAGGTGATTGGCGACGAGGTTGTCGTACCTGCTGTGGTTTCAGCTCCTGTTGCTGTGACTTCTGTTACCCCTACAGCCATAGAAACGCCCCTCATGGTCACCTACGCCACTCGCAAGTATCTCCCATCCCTCCAACACTGGCTCGTATCTATTACAACCCAAGTGGGCGCCATGCCGGATTTGAAAGCAATCGTCTTTCTTTCCTCGGATGTGCCGGAGGATACTGGGGCCGCTCTCAAGCAAAAGTTCCCCTTTGCCACATTCGAGAATGTCCCAGACAAGGAGCCTTTGGGCTTTGCGGATTTCTGGGATACCCAACATTTCGGGTGGAAGCTCTGGATCCTGGATGAAATATCTAGGCGCAAGGCTCTCACCGGGAAAATGGTGTTCTATGCGGATGCAGGGGCGTTCCTCTGTCGCTGGCCAAAAGAATGGATGCTCCAGGCGCAAACAACTGGTCTATCCTTTCTCGAAGATCCCAGGGAGGAAAACAAGCGATGGTGTTCTCCAGATTTCTGTTCCGCCCTAAAAGTCACCGAGGCCGAACTTGCCAGCCAACAAATACAGGCCGCTACCATCCTTTTTCGAGCAGGAGCCCCTATAGTGGTTGAACTCTTCAAAGAGGCCATGGAACTTGCCAAGGATCGCAAGATACTGGCCGGACCCAAATGGCTTGGTACCCATACTGACAAACCCTTCGGCCATCGCCATGATCAAAGTATTCTGAGTATTCTCTCTCTTCGGGCATCAATTTCACGTTATCCCCTCGATAAGGTACACTGTTCCACAAGTCTTCGTAAGACCTTTACAAGTGGTCGGGCAGTCTATATTCACAGAGACAACTTCCAACTGAGTGTCCCCTTCACTGGAGGGATTAGCGAGGCCTACGTCATTAATCTGGCCCGTAGAGCGGATCGGATGGAGCGGCTCTGTCCGGCTCTGAAGGATCGGGTGGAACGCTGGGATGCTGTGGATGGGCGCGCCCTCGAACTCACCCCGGCCCTTCAGAGACTTTTGAAGCCCAACGACTTTTTCTGGAAAAAGGCCGTCACCGGATGTGCAATGAGCCATCTCGGCCTTTGGTGTAAACTGGCACAGGAACGCCCCGACATCAAAAACTATTTAATCATGGAGGATGATGTCAAACTCGTACCCGATTGGGAGAACGTCTGGAAATCAGCGGTCGATGACATTCCCGACGACTACGATATCATCTATCTCGGCGGTGTTCTTCCACCCAATAGGGCCGCATTTGAGGGCCTCAAAGAGCGCGTGAATGACCACTTTTGCCGCGTGAAGGAGAATACGATGTGGGGTCAGAAGACTCCTACGCGATATTTCCATTTCTGCGCCTATGCCTATATCTTGACGAGGGCCGGTGCTGCAAAGGTTGTGAAGCTTCTCGAAGAGCATGACGGTTTCTGGACGAGTGCGGATCATGTCCTCTGTAACCCTGTAGATGTGTTGAAGGCCTATGTACTCGACCCCATGATTGCGGGCTGCTACCAGGATGACGACCCTAAGTACGCAAATAGCCAGTTCAATGATTTCAGCCGTATTGATGGATTCGATAGCGATCTGTGGAATAACGATGACCGATTCGTGGTGCCTGAGAAAATCACAGGAGAGCTTGATATTTTGAATGCTTTGAAAGAAGTACGCGCTCCAAAAGCTGTGGCTTTGCCTATAGCTTTGCCTATAGCTTTACCTCCAAAAGCTCTGCCTTTACCTATAGCTTTACCTACACCTGTAGCTCCTAAGCCTGTGGCCTTAGCCGTGACACACCCTTCTGCTTACACAAAAGAGGTAAAAGGGCTTCCCCGCCGTTTCGTCGCTCTCTCCCAGCATAAGCTCGACATATCACAACTCTATGAGGGCACTTGGCTCCAAGAACTCTTCGGCCGACCAAGCACTTTCATGATCGAGCCCGTGGACTTTGATGATCCTCCTCCCACCGATTCCCCCGTGTTCATCATCCAGCGCCCCTACATTACGAAAGCCACCATACTCATGGATAAATGGAATGATCACGGGGCGACTTTCAGTATTCTCCACATGAGCGACGAAGACGCCACGGATGATATTAGTTCCTACGACCTCAGCGGCTGTCTCAATGTTCTCCGCTTCTATCAACGCCCCGATCTCCCAGAAAAGGCCACCACCATACCTCTCGGCTATCACTGGACTCTGAGGGAAGGTTCCAAGAACATGCTGACCGTCACACCCCGTCTCCCTTTCCGCTCTCTCACCTGGTCCTTCTTCGGAACGGACTGGAACAATCGCAAGAATCTCCTACAACCCCTCTATGACATTTCCGGTGCATACAAGGCCCAGTTCTTCAAGGACTGGAATGACTCGCAGGCATTGGGTAGCGAGGCCTACACTTCCGCGCTCCTTGATACAGTTTTCGTCCCATGTCCCGACGGAGTAAATCCCGAGACCTTCCGTTTCTACGAAGCCCTGGAGTGCGGCTGTATACCTCTTATCGTGTCGACAGATGAGAACAAGGCCTGGGTGGATTTCATCACGGAACACATCCAGATTCTTCCACACAAAAGCTGGGAGGATGCAGCAAAGTTCGTAACACATCTACAGGAGAATATTGAAATGATGGAAGTCTATCGGACCAAGGTGCTCAATTCATGGATCGAGTGGCGAAAGGAACTACAGGACGACGTGAAGGCCTGGTCTAAAGTTGGCACGCAATGACAATAAAGAATGAGCGGCGAACTCCCTGAGTATTTGAAAAATCTTGAGACCCTTCTTTCGACCAAGAAGGAGGATCTCACGCTTTCGACGATTGGATTCGGATCCATGTTCACCCCCCCTGCAGGTGACAAGCTCGGTGTGCTCCTGGTGAGTACGCACGTCCACCAGTTCACCGGATATTCAAAGGTCTCGCATGGTATTCTGACGGAGCTCGCCAAGCAGCCCTGGCTCGAGCTGACACATTTCGGGATCCAGAAATTCCACGACCTCTCCAGCACCTATAGGCAATATCCTCCAGGTGTTGAGGTTGTCGATGTCGTGTCTGTGGAGAAGCCCGTCCAACAGGGATTCGGCTACAATCTGCTACCCGATGTGATTCGCCGCAAGAAGCCCAAGGTGGTGATTCTCTATAACGACATGGCTGTCGTTGCACACTACATCGATGCCATTCGCAAATCGGGTATTCCGAGGAATTTCAAGATCTGGGTCTACTGTGACCAAGTGTACACGATGCAGAACCAGATGTTCCTTGATATTCTCAATAGGGACTCGGATCGTGTCTTCGCCTTCACGCCCTATTGGAAGAAGTGCCTGAAGGACCAGGGGATCACACGCCCAGTGGATGTCCTCTCTCACGGATTCAGCAAGCAGTTCTTCCCTGTACCGAAGGAGTTGGCGCGAAAGCAGTTGTCTCTGCCTGCCGACGTCTTCCTTTTCCTGAATCTGAATCGCAACCAGCCACGAAAGCGTCATGACATTCTGATTATGGCCTTTGTGGAGCTGCTCGTGAAGTATCCCACAAAGCCCCTGTATTTACTATGTATCTGTGATCGTGGTGAGAAGGGTGGTTATCCCCTCTTTGAGCTGTTTGCCCGAGAGCTGACTCTTCGTGGAGTCCCTATTGAGCAGTTCGCCACTCGCCTGATTATTACGGCACAGAACATGGCCTTCAAGGATGACGAGATCAATATGTTCTACAACGCAGCGGATGTTGGCATTTCCACGGCTGATGGGGAGGGGTGGGGGCTCTGTCAGTTCGAGCAGATGGGTGTAGGTGTCCCACAGGTCGTCCCGGATATTGGTGGATACAAGGAGTTCTGTACGCCCGACAACTCCTCCTTGGTGAAACCAAGTCATCGCTATTATCTGCCGACCACCTTCAGCCCTGTAGGAGGCGAGGCAATGGCCTGTAATCCTCATGATGTCTGTCTGGCGATGGAGGAGTATGTCCTGAACAGCTCGAAGCGGGAGGCCCATGGGAAGGCCGCGAAGGAGAAGGTGATGAAATATACATGGGAGAGTTGTTGCGAGACTCTGATTCGTCGGCTGAAGGCTGTGGAAGAAGATGATAGCTAAATTGACTCCTAAGGATAGGAAGGGGTATGAAAAATATCTACGTATACATACTTATAATCGGAGTCATTCTATGTATAGCAGGACTCTGGCTATCACAGCGTGTTGAAGGGTTCCAGCTAGGTACTTCTTCACTTGTTCTGGGAGGGATTGGAACAGACGGAACGGTCTATCTAGCCGATGCAGGACTAAATAACTCTCCAAACTGGGCGAATGCATCAGGAAATATGAGTCAAATCTCTGGATCTTTAGGGCAGTTTGTGGGTGTGACTTCGGGCAATGTATTCTATGGTTCTCAGACACCAGGGAGTCCATTTGCTTGGAAACAGATTACTGGAACAGGTGCTACACAAGTTTCATTTGATTATCCCAAGGTCGCAGCCGTGATGGGAAGCTCGATAGGGTATTTGGCAGATGTAACAGTTACGAATCCCACTTTTACAATGATGACTCCGTCTGTGAGCATCAAATGGATCGATATTTCTATAGGGGCTGCATACGCCGTTGGAACAAATAATGTCTATTATTGTCCTAATATTACAGCGTCGAGCTGGTCTTGGTCGGATGTGACTGGATCGCTTGCTGGAAATACTTTCGCACAAGTGTCCTATGATAGCAACTCGGTCGTCGTGTTAACGTCGAATAATAATCTCTGGTATGCGAGCGGGAGCATGTCAAGTCCAACGTGGAGGCAGCTTACAGGTAAGAGCGTGAAACAGATGACGCTGAAGGATAATAATATTTTCGCTATAGGCACGGATAATAATATTTGGTATTCACCAAGTCAGACGCCTGATGCCGCATGGTCACAAGTGAGTGGGAACATGGCGTATGTGGACGCATTTTATCCGATGTCATCCAATCTCATTATAGAAAGAAGTGCAGGGAATGGATATTGCACCACTGCCGGCTATGTTATTTCTGGAAATCAATGTATGAGCCCGTGTCCTGCTGGAACTATAGCGAGCGGGACTCAGTGTTTCTCTGGAGTGACGAATCGTGCAACGGCCGCGCCAAATGTGCTTCCTGATCTTACATATACTTGTACAGATACTACGTATAAGCTGAACTTGAACCCTGGAGGGGTCTGTATTTCTACCGATAAGAAAATCGCGAACGATTCTCCTCCTTCTGAGACGTATACTGTATCTGGCCAGTTTACACAGGCCCAAGCCAAGGCGAAATGTGAGAGCTATGGTTCTAAATTGGCATCCTATGATCAAGTTAGGAGCGCACAACTGGCTGGCTGGGTGGCGGCGTTCTGGGGCTGGATTGCGGATGATGTAACTCACACAGGGCAAGTAGCATATGTGAATGCAACAGTGGGAGCAGGGATTTCCCTAAAGGACGGTGGATCTAATATGTATGCAGCAACCTGCTACGGTATAAAACCACCCAAGAGTTTTTCAAATGTACTCGAGTTTAAAGGCGGTACATGGAATCAAGCCACTCAATGCCCTCTTGGTTACGTTTTAAAGATGAATGCCAACTGCTTGTCAAGCTGTCCTACGGGGACACAGGAGAGTAGTTTGCAGTGTACTTTCGCGGCTACGAACAAGACTTCAAGGGCGAAAATAAATGTGAACTTTACGTGTCCTACAGGGTATGATACACCTGCTGTGACGGCATGTTCGAAAATTACAGCAAATAATACATGCGAAGAAGGAGCGCCCACATGCTATGAATCATGTCCTGTAGGATATATACGGAGTGGGACGAACTGTACGAAAGTAGATCTTAAACCCACGACTGTAGGAACAAATCCGGCTACAATAACAAATGCCTGTCCTACTGGCTTTATAAACAGGCAACTCACGTATACATCAGAAGGAAAAACTATAAATGTAGGCGCCACAGCAGGTTGTATCCAGGCGTGCCCTGCAGGTTATGAACAGTTTGATACTGTATGTGTAAATATTTCACGCGATACTATTTCTAGAACGACAATACCAGCAACTCCAGAATATAAGTGTTGGGCTAGTTCTAATCTTGTATATAAGGGTCCTAACGCGAATCCTATGTTTGTATATGAATGTCAGAATAAGCAGGATAGTACTTGGGTAACCAATGCTATACGTACCTGGAAGTGTCCCAATAACTATGATACAAACGGAAATGATAATGGATATTGGAACACACCTGACTCTGTATGCTACAACACATGTCCTACTGGCTATACGCGAACCATACTCGAAGGTATACCATATTGTTCAAATATTCCTCTAAGAACTACAGCTGCATATCTACCCGACCTCGTATACACATGCCCTGATGGATATGAATTAGACACACTTACTAAGATATGTTATGAAAAATGCCCAACAGGATTTACACGTAGTGGCACGACGTGTACCCCCCCTGCGAATATAGCTGCGACTGCAGCGACACGTCAAACAGTGGCCGCCACTTTCATCCCCCCCTGCCCTACAGGCTACAAGCTAATCGGCACTGTCTGTTATGCAGCTTGTAACGCAGGGGACAATGATATCGGTAAACAATGCCAGACCCCTACTGTTGTAAGAAAAACCAAAGATGCCACTATATCCAACCCATCTGGAACGATATGTAATACAGACGCAGAGTTAATCAATAATCAATGTGTGACAAAATGCCCAAGCGGTAAAGTATCGACGCCCACCACCTGTAGTAATTCTGCTTCCAATCGCACCGTTACATCTGTGAAGTACACTGAACCTTGCAATGCCAATGAAGAGATCTTAAACGATATGTGTATAACAAAATGCCCAAGTGGGAGTATACGTCAAGGGTCGACCTGTGTGCCTGGAAAAACCCAGGTCCCCCCCCCTTCTTCGATTAAATGCACATCATCTGCATATGGCAAGTACCTACGCTGGCTATGTCAATCCGACACGGATTTGACAAATCTGACGACGGATCCTTCGAACACAACCACCTATGTAAATGATAATGATCAAGTCTGCTCAACCAGCAGTCCTACTACGATGATGTATTACTGTCAGACTGTTGCCGAGTCGAAAGCAGGGGGAGATGTAGTAAGCGATATCCAGGAGGTATACGGAACTACATGTTCAAATCTCATTAAAAGTTACACTGACCTCAGTAATAATCTAGTAAACCTCCAACTCATACAGTCCGGTCTGACGGATGGTACTACCGGATTAGCTACTGCTGTAACATCATTGACACAAGTCTATATACATCAAGGATGTCAATCAACTCCTAATAGTTCTTTATGCCAGAGTATACAACATAATATTGATGATATCAACAATGATGGTATTGGTATAGTGGGTGTTAAAACGGCACTCTCAAGCTCGTTAGAGGTCGCCGCAACAGAAAGGCGAAAACTCCTCGCTTCCATACAAAATTTTCAATGTACCCTGTAATAAATGGAACTGATGAAGCTCCTCCCGTACGGCATTGCCTTGATCGTACTTATTGTAGCTATTGCTGGGTTTATGATGTATAGGAAACGAGAGGGGTTCCAAAATGTGGCTGGAGGAACTACGGTCAAGCTCTCCAAAGAGAGTTGTGTTCCTCTGAAATCGCAAATAGATCAGTATAAGCGTGTACGACAGGAGAATAAGGACGTTATGATCGTAGATCTGGATACCACGATCGAGAAACTAGAGAACTACTACACGACATATGGCTGTGGGACGTAACGTCCGGCTACAGAAATATTTTGGCGTGTCAATAAACAGAATGTATACAATGATCACTCAGTTTCTCCAGAACCATTGGTGGGAGATACTCATATATGTGATTATTGTATGTATATTGTACTATCTAAAGGGCTTCAAACTTCGCGAGGGCTTCCAAGGGGGTATTGAAACTATGGGAAAAATGAGTGTATGTCCTATCATAAAGAATAACATTGCACACAGCGAATCTCTACTTGAAGGTTTCAAGGAACGGGGTGCCGTCACAAGTCATGAAAGAACTACATCCTTCCTCGCAGACTTGAATAAACAATATACGAATCTCGGCTGTGAGAGCAACACTGACCCACTCCCGAATCTGAAGCCCGTTAAGACTATCGCAGAGGTCCTCGAAGAAAAGGGTATGAAGCTTGAATAATGCGCACAACGATTCATCTTTTTTTAAGGAATGAAACTAGAGGAGGTATGACCGTTATGAAACCTCTACTTCCATTACTTATAATGATAGGAATCATTTTCCTTATAATATTATTTTTGGTCTGGAAACGCAATCTATTTGCGAAAAAGCCCCGCAAAACGGAGCCGGCTGTAAAGGTTGTAGAAAAACCATTAGAAAAACCATTAGAAAAACCAGTAGAAAAACCAGTAGAAGCTTTTAGGTCGCCGTCGCCGGAAGAAAAAGAGGGATTTGACGTACCCAAGACAGCCAGATCGAATAACTTCAAACAATGGAGTGGACCCTCTATATTATTCATAAAAACCTCGCTAGATAAGTATTATGATCAATATGCACAAACAAATCTGCAGCCCACGCAGGCCCAGATAGATGCCATTAACGCACTCCCTGTTGAAAAGCAAGATACTAGTAAGATCGGTGGTGCACTGAACAGTGAGAACGGTCAAGACAAAGCGATTACCAGTATTCCATGGGATTCGGATAATAGTACATCACTCCAAAAGGATATCGTCTGGGGGAACGTAAGCGAACAAGCATCCAAAAGTATATTTATTAGATCGTATCACTCAGAACTTCTATCCGACCCTACATCTCTAATAAACTATCCAGAATCACCAAATGTAATGTATCGATCTCTAGTCCTCGATGTAAGTTCGAACGATCCCAGTATGACTCTTCTCCTGACTACTTCTGATGCCATATCACAAAACATCGGCCAAGCAGCAATGACCTCGGCCTCAAATGCCGCATATAGCACACTTTTTTCAAATGTTATTGCAAAAAGAGAGGCTGCAGTTGCCACTGCAAGCCATGAGACGAGGCTAAAAAAGATTGCAGGTGGCATCGCACTCACACTTGACGAGCAAGCAGAACACAAGCTGTTTAGTGCGAAAAAGGCAGAACCTATAAAGTTCAAAGAACCACTCGCAATGAAAACAGAGAAAGTTGGCGTCAATACACAACTTAAACTCGGTGTCAAAAAGGCAGGGGCAATCTTGAAAAATATCAAGGATAAGATGCTGACTTTTATGACTAAATTCTTATCGGAGTTTCTACCCAAGTTTTTTACAACCAACATAGCGGTTACTGCAACGATCGATATCATGGCAGCACAAGCGGATGTAGATGCAGCAGCATCGTTTGGTATTCTTGCTGTCTTTGCCGCTATTATAGATGCAGCGGCAGTCCTCTGGAATATTACGAGTGAACTTAGCATGAATGCAATGATAGCCCTACAGATATTACTCCCAACCCTGCTCGACAATGCATATGCAGAGGGCAGTACGTGTACAAACGGAAAACCATTCGATGCTCTTATTGAGGACCCCTTCTTATATTGGCTCGTGACAAATCTGCTACCCATAGGCATGGTGTTTGACTGTTTTGGACCTTATGTATGTTACACGAGTGATGGAAGTATTCAAATGAAGACACCAATAAAGATTCCCTCTTATTTTTCCGACCCCACGCTTTCCGTGTATATGCACACCTTTCCACCATCGCAACAAATATCGAGCGACAGTACTAAATATGTAGATGTCAGCCAGACATTCGATGAGCCATCCAAATGGAAGCTGACTGCTGGAATCTGGCGCAAGGATTGTGATCCAGGAACATGGACTTCTTCTGATGTAGACATGTTATGTAATATAACGTCCTACGTGCCTAGGACATATGCGAAGGGGTCAAAGGTCCCTGCAACAAATGTGAAAAGTTCACGTGTTCCTCAGACTAGTGTCAAAGGCACATATATAACGACGTACTATAAGGGTGTCGGATCATGCACACGCTCTGGTGATATTGACTGGGGGCTATTTTGCACAGGCCAGTCCTGTAATGATGGATATGACTTCGTAGCAGGGGTGTGTTGGCAGCGTTGTTCATCTTCGCAGACGGATGTGGGGGCCCTTTGTAGAGATAACTGTGACCCTGGCTCTGAATATGAGGTGCTCGGTGTTTGCTGGAAGGCATGTCCCGCTGGTACGGTTGACGTGGGGGCGCTTTGTAGGGATCAATGTGGTCAGGGTAGTTTGGCAGCCTACAAGAACGATGTCGCAGGAGTGTGCTGGTCAGATTGCGGGAGTGACATAGACGTAGGCGCCCTATGTCGCGAAAAATGTAAAGATGGGTTCCATGAAGTTGCCGGCGTTTGCTGGGGAAATACTGGTACATACGCACGACCATCCGCGATCCCTGGGACAGTGATAAAGTATTCCCCAGGATATATACCACCCTCAGACACGGCAAATCTCAGTTTCCCCGTGTGCGATTTTGCATCTGAAACAATGCTCAACCGAATGGCACAGTTTTACTATGATCAGTCCAGCTTGCATGCGCAACTCTCAGTCGATGGCACGCAACTCAGTTACGAATATATTGTGATGATTTACGCCGTCATTGCGTCCTCAGAACTTTCATGCGATATTGCCTGCTATATAAAGACAGTCACATTCGATGCTATAACAGGGGACAACTATCAAGAAAAATACGGGACGACCTATGAAGACGATCCTGGGAATAATATATCCTACAGACGCTTCTATTTTATCTATAATCCTACTGATACAGATCCCAAAACTGGAAATGTATTTTTCCAAGTGACAGGATGCACGAACTCCGATTATACCGCGCCAAATGCACAAGTACATTCGACGGACCCTGAGGTGGACCCCCCTATTTCAGTTCGCAATATATATGGTCCCGACGGGAAAGCAATACTTGATAACAATGGGAACCCAATCAAGCCCAAGATATTTGATGCGCGTGAGAAATCAGTCGCACTTGGGACATGGGATAATAACACATTTCTAAACTCCTTAGTCAGTACTGGCGTGTCACAGGGCTTAGGAATGGCTGCTGGTGGTGCAGCTGAAGGTCTCGGTGGAGGATTTGCTGGCATGCTTATTAATACTGGCGCAGGAGTGGCAGGTGGATATGCGGGAACGGCTCTGGCAAATCTCGTACCAAGTGGGGTAAATACGAACCCGAATACTTCGATGGCCTGTACTGTCATAGGAGTGGGAGATCCACACACAAGTGACTCTAACTATTTCATTGCCACAAATAATGACAACTGGTCCATTAACCACGGACCCATCTATGAACAAGTAGCAAGAGACCATAACGGGTTCGTACCTGTCTTTGATTTCTGTAAGAAGGTGATAACATCCGATCTCCTTTGCACGAATCAATATATTGTCCGTGACACGGTGAATGCATACCAGAAGCAAAACCCGAATCTGCATGTTAAAACTATTTATGAGATCGAGCCTCGTGGTAAAGATGGATGTTTCTATAAATGGGACACGGTTTCGTATGATCCTACAACTAATACGGAAGGAACCGCTCTGAACAAGGAAGAAATAGTAAAAAAATATATAATACAAGATACGAGTACCTGTGTATACGCACCCCTATATGACAGCAATAATAATGACGTTTTCACACATGATCTCACGAACTATCCTATTCGCAGCTATGTCGATCCTTTAACGAAGCTTACAGTATATCCTACGAAGCAAGTCACCTCCACCCCAACCTACGCTGGGCGCTATATCCGCATTCGACCCTCACAGCTAGCGGTGGACCAGGTCATGCAGATCTCACAGATCGCCGTCTATGATTCCACGGGAGCAAATCTGGCTCTCAATAAGAATGTATATGCCACCAGTATGGTTATAGGATCTTCTGCACCGCCTTCCACGATAACCAATGGAAATCTGGTTTGCTTAACAGGAACTTCACACACGTATAAATCAACCGGTTCAGGGACCGATTATCTCGAGATAGATCTTGGGCAGACGTATCTCATAAGTAAGATCGTATATTATGGCGTAATAGATAATCCACAGCCTTCACGAAATAACGGTATTCGCATCCAGATACTCGATTTACAGAGCGGGTTACCAGTAAAGGAGTTGACGACTACCACGATTGCCACTCTACAGACCGTTGATTTCACTACAAAGACACTGGCCCCTCTTACTCCCTCCAAGCCTTTTGCGGTGCCCCAGCCCCTCCCTCCTGATACTATATTATCTGGATCCTGCATTTCACGCTGCCAAGATAAACCACAGATAGATGCATTTGTGTCGCAATATAACACGTCAAATGGTGCGGCAAGCGGAACTTCCAAGCAGATTTTCAAGGTCCTCAGGGCTGCCACGCCCGCCAATAACCGATGTGACTACGAGGTCGAAATGGTAACGAAGGACGCCGCAGGAAACAATATCTTCTCAAAAGAGCTACTCTCATCGAGCGTGACACTTACCGGTTCCGCCGCAGGTCCTGTCTATACACGTTATATTCGTGTTGCTACGCCTGTCACTAGTAATCCCACCACACTCAGTGTTATGCAAATCACTGTCTCTAACTCTGTCGGCACCAATATTGCACTAGGTGCGTCTGTAATGGCAACCTCGAAAAATCCTACCGGATCGGCAGCATCCGTCGTGATAGACGGGATCGGCGCAAGTACATGGACATCTATGTCAAGTACCAGCGAGCATCTCGATATTGATCTGGGTCAGATACAAGCGATTACTTCCATTATATATAAAGGTGCCGTGGGAGCCCGCATACAACTCCTGAATGATACGCTGAATACCCCTGTAGATGTGACTACCATTTCACAGACAACGCAGACGATCACATTTAATAAATGCACCTATAACTATAGTGCGACGAACTCTACAGGGACCTTCATTCAATCTACTACCCCCTATCTGGAAGCAGTCGATACTTCTGGTGGAGTCTTCACATTCGCATCTATTGGTACAGGCATCATAAATCTCTATAACTCTATCGTGAATCCTATAAACACTATGGACCCTACTACAATCCTCATGAATAATGTCCTGGACGCCGAAAATAAGGCGAAAAATATCATGAATATCATCGGAGAGAATCAGACCCTGGAGGGGTGTCCCACTACAAAATGCAGCGACCCTTCCGTCTTGGCATCTATAATGAGATCGTATAACACGATAAATGGATCTAATAAACAGTATGGACGAGAGACACATACCATGAAATCGATTGCACAGTCTGGCATATCAAGTCCAAATACGTGCGATGTAATGTTCACCGATTTATACGAACTATATGATGATTATTTATACGAGCCTGTAATATCCGATTCAACACTCAAGGTCCAGCGCTTTAGAATGAGCAATATGGCTGGTTGCGACTCCATGATCGTGACGTCTATGGTTGATCTCAGCTCGAATAAGGTAACATTATCTAGTTCAGCGGTTCTGCCAACACCCTATACCTTGGATAAGATTCAGGTCGACTGTAGGAGCCCTGCCTTAATAGCGAAGATAAAGGCCGCACTCCCAACCACGGCCCCCGCAGGAATCCCAAGATATACAAGTATCCTACAGAGTTTTCAGATCGGATCTACTTGCGAATATATGATGTCAAGGGATATTACTGTGAATACTAATAAGTCCACATCTGACGTATACATTAGTGTCGATGCCACGGCTAGTACTATAGCGCTGAATGAATATGACCCCGATGCTATCAACTCCACAACGGATTCCGCTGGTAATATCAACTTTACAATGAACGGTGTGCCTGTGACTCTACCCTTCTTATTCAACTATGATAATACAAATCATAGCACTCGTGTTAACGACGCGGTACAAATTTTATAGTAGCAAAATAGATGTGGAGCTTATACATAAGTATACTTTGTATATTTATCATAGCTGTGATATTAATAGTGTGGTTTTCAGCTTATACAGAGGGATTTCAGAGTGCACCAAAAGTATACAATCTAACTGTACCAACGGACGCAAAAGATACTGGTGATATCCCAATAGGGCATGTTGGTCGTTACGTACGTCTGATGCCATCTCTTAGTTCTACAGCTATGAACATATCTCAAGTAGTTATCAAGGATGTTTCTGGTAATAACCTCGGTATGAAAAGGGGGGTCTCTGTAACAAGCAGTGATACAAAATCTGGTGCAGCACCCCCTTCTAGTGTGGTGAATGGAAAACTTACTATAAATCCCTGGGCTAATCTGTGGCATTCATTGGATAGTACTGACGCATATCTGCAGATTGACCTGGGATCCGAACAATATTTGGCGAGTATACAGATCCTTGGGCGTGCAGATTGCTGTAACAGACTAGTAGGCATGCGCATCCAGATTTCAGAAGAGGATCCGAACATCGTGGCGGTTATGAATCCAGGCCCGATGGATCTTATAGGTGTAACGTTTCCTAAGAATATGGCCAAGTATGCCCTATCCGTCTACGGTGATCCCATGACAGCCCGTATGAACTTGATGAGCAACTATAACACATTACAGAGCCAGATGCAAACAACTCAATATGACCAGGGCGTAGTCAATGCATGGTCTGCGGACCCTTTGAAAGAATCATGTAAGCAGCTCGATACCATACGTAGTAACTTCATGGCGCAACTTGCAACCGCAAAGAAGTCTATAAAGGATCTAAGTGGAACAGTGCAACTCGCGGGGGACATACATGATCAAAATATGGGGTACCAGGCACGACTTACCAACGTTTGTAAAGGGAACTTGACCGCAGACTGTATGAGTCTCGCCACCCAAGATGCCCCGATGTTTTCGCTGCTGGCAAGTTACAACACAGCAGAAAAGGATGTCTATTCGAACGAGTATGATATTTCCAATAATCTACAGACGATTACGGATGCATACCGAGTCTTAGGATGCGATGTACCGGCTGATATGGTTCTGCCAAAGGATACTTCGATTGGTATGATTGATACGACGGATCTAACATCAAAACTGCAGAACTTTTCCCCATACTATATCTCTCCGGATATAATGAAGTATATTGTAGGGTCTATCGCGCCTGCGAACAAAGTGGAGGATAAGTTACAATATTCATCCGATCAGATGGTGATTATAAACCAAGTGGTGAATAATATTAAAACTCTGACTAACACCACGTAGCAAACGGGATTCAAAAATAGGGTCTTGAACTAGAATGAGCTGGATTACATATACCCTTTTAGGGGTGTGTATCATTGTATTAATCATATGTATAGTCTATCTGAGTAGACCATACGTGAAGATAGAGGGCCTATTTGATTATTTCGATATCGAGGATTACATGACGGCTATCGATACGGCGAATACGATAGGGCGGTATGTCATTATCTATCCGTCAGAGTTTATGAATGATCCAGCAGGTCGCAAATCTATGAGTTTCTCTCAAATACAGGTGTTCGATATGAATGGGAATAATATCGCGCTAGGAAAACAGGTCACTGCAACCTCGAGGAAAAGTGGTTCGGCCGCCGTTTTTACCACTGTAGATGGCAATACTACTTTGCGTGGAGGCTCGAATGTCTGGCAGAGTGATCCAACAGAAGGAATCAATGCAAACTTGACGCTGGACCTGGGGAGTTTACATCAAATCGCGCGCGTCAGCATCATAGGGCGCAGCGATACGAACAATAGTAACTTGAAAGGTATCCGTGTCTTTGTAGTAGATACTCCAGCAAGTATCATAAACTGTGACACGAACGGCAAATGCCATCATGCTTCCTTTGAAACATCCGACTCTCAACAGACGATTACATTTCCTAACGCCATCAATCAGACACCAGGCCCTGTAGATCCTTCCAACTCGGCCCCCTTGAACGCGGATATTATTCCTACGACGAATAGTCAGCCAGAAGTGTTCCTTGTAGGACCCGAAGTAGCAGGATCAGCCGCAGCAGGAGTGTGTACAAATATGGGTGCGAGACTCGCCACAACAGGGCAGCTAAGTTACGCAGCTTTAAAGGGTGCTTCATGGTCGGCGTATGGCTGGGTGGCAAACTCCAATAGCCCCTATAAGATAGTGGGAAGTTCGATAAAAGACAACTCAATACTGGCCAGCACTGTAGTGCCCAGCACTGCAATGGTGAACTGTTTCGGTATAAAACCGAACGCAGGCACTTCCTCAAATGTTTCGACCCCATTTAATGACAGCATTCACCTTTGGAGCGAGTATTATATGGGGCGCGCAATGCAAACGTTCGGTACCAAAGACACTATAACTGTTCCAGACATACAGGTTCTGAAAGATAATATAATAATGGACGTAGATACAGATTTCAGTACGATTGATCAAGACTATATTACGGTTTCTAAGTTATTGCCCGAGGAATGGAGGCAAGGAGATTCCCAGATAACACAAAATTTTTATACTATGCTTCGGGAAAATGCAGTCTATAACTTTGCCAGAGATATGAATAAATCAACAAATCCAACTGAGTATTTTGATATCACTGTAATGAATACAGGGGTCACCGTGTTTGGAACAATCAGTGCCCAAGCAAGAAGTGATATGGAAGCAAGTCTAAAGATTTGCCAGAAAATCTTTGTCGGTTCTCCTGATGATGTGGAAAAGTTCATAAATGTACAATACGATTTGTCTGGTGGTTCCGTCTTCACACCCACATTTCGCAATAGCCCAGGGTACGATACATACTGTAAATCGGAAGTGGATTTATCAGGATTTAATGTATCTACACACGGCTCAAATGTTAAGAACTGTTCTACTAAGATAACACCCACCGTTCTCGCACTCATTCCAGATCCAACAAGGAATTTCATCATAAACTGGATCTACAACCGCACACAGCTTTTCATAAATAAACAGGAATACTATATTGAAAATCCTCAGTTTGTAGATCCTATCACACGCACAGGTAGTTCGCCTAAGCGCCCTTTACTTACACAGATTACTGCCGCACAAACTGATATGAATAATAAACTCAGTGCCCTAAAACAACTAAAGGCGGATGTGAACATTGATGTTACAAACCAAACGATTCTCAATAATATTGCACAGAGCTTCTATGAGGCCTTGGGTGGCAACTACATCATGAGTAATATTTACGATGTCTTTACGATTGGTAATACGATACTCGACATACGCTTCGATCTCACGAAACATGGGGATATTGGCCCCTTCCAGGATCAGATCGCCGCTCTAACAGATAAGTATAATGCTATTCGCAACTCAAATCTCGCGCAGGATGTTCTTGATAAGGCGAAATCAGATTACCAGGACGCTCTCGCAACTATACAATCGAAGGAAACGAATAATACTTACCAGCCGATTCTTGGCGTCGTCGGTCGCTTCTTCTATACCTATGACCCCACATCTGCTGCGTTCAACATCACTGGATTCACGCTCAACGCGAAAGCCGTGACATCCTTTATTCCTGAACTGAATGGAGGTACGCAGGTGAGTATTGGCTCCGATATTGGCAATCTGAACTTTACGCCCACTATCAAATATACGCTGAACGTGCCAGAATTGCTGGATTGCACGAACCCCATAACTCTACGTAGAATAATGGACGACTATGTAGACGCAACGGTAAGTGATCTGGCACTGGCTCTCTATAATGCAAATCCCAGCATGGATACATCCGCAGGAACTATTCATGTTAAACAAATCATAGGTGCCGTGCAAGTCTCCCCCACACAATGTGCGATCACCTGGAAAGAAAGCCTGTGGGATGATGATAATAATGAGGCGATAAAAAGCGCCACAAGGAGTGCTCTTATTTCGTACACGGTGGATCAAGAAGATTGGTATTCATCACAAATCACATTTGACCCTACTGGTTTCATCTTCTTCTCGAATAACACGGTGCCAAGTTGCAGCTTTGATCCCACTGAGTATAAGAAGAAGGTCAGCCCACGGCTCGACTCTGCCTCCGCTAGCAACATAATAACCGATTTCCTACAGAGCACATTCAATAATGGGTATGCACCTATATGTCCTAAAACACTGCCCAACTACTTATTCAACCCTATAGACTATGTGGCAGCGAGTAGCGATCTGAAATCGGCCTTCACAAATCAAACCTCAGGCATTTTAAATACTACAGCCGCCTTCAATCATTATGCTGCAAGAGGTCCATTTACGAACACGGGAATCTATGAGAGCCGCAGTGTAAGGGCATCGCAGACGATCACAGCCCTGGCAACACCCATTAATATACAACAACCCTTCCCAGGTGCAACGGACCTCGATAACGCGAATAACGTCTGCCCTACAAGCAACTGTGAGGATTTCGACACACTGTATTCGATTGTGAATCAATATAACAGCGATCCCACCTCTCCAGGGACGATTCTACGTGTGACGAAAGCATATACCCCAAATCAGTATCAATGTGATATCGAGGCGGATGTAGATTATGATATCCAGGTTCCCAACTCAAAGGGGACCAAGGTTCAGAAGGGATCCTTCACTATTGCGGCTGGCATCGAAAAACCTGCTACAGATATGCCCCCTACAGGTATTAAGAAACGTACAACTCTCGCTCTCAATGTCCATATGGACATTAAATCATGTAAGATTCAATACGACAGCTTCAACGGGGATGGAAGTTCAATCCAATCGAACACTCCTTCACTCCCAAAGCCCATGGAATATTCAACAGAGTTTCAGAAGAGGCAGAACAGTGCGCTGAACACTTCCTTCGGTAATATCGCAACTTCGGTGGAAAACAGCATGACGGTGGCGAAGAGCACCCTACCAGCCTATAAGGCGAATACTCTGACTGCACAGCAGAAGATTGCAACACTAGGGAAGAACTGCAATACAACGTGTGACCTTACTGCAAATGTCAATAGTATGCTGCAGTTCTACAAGGACCAGAATAAAAAGAACAGGATCATTGATTCTGTTTTACATGTGAAAACACTGGATTCATCAACATGCGAAATGACCTTCACGGGTCTGACGCCATTGCCACTGAATGAAGTGTTCGGTGTGAAGGGGCCACTATCACGGAGCAGTGGCAAAGCGAAATGTGCATACTACGGGGCGACTCTTGCAACATATGACCAAGTTGTCGCCGCGCAAGCAGCTGGTGGGGGATGGTGTTCGTGGGGGTGGATCGCAGACGATGCATCGCACACATCCCAGGTAGCATTCCCAGTTCAGCCCACGGATCGATGTGCTAACGATGCACCTGGTGTAAAGGTACGGCTCCAAGACTGGAGTGGAGAGTATGGTGCAAACTGTTACGGAGTGAAACCGGCATTGACAAATGATATCCTACCCTTTTCAGATAATAAGTGGAATCAACCAACACAACCAGAAGTGTTCGCTATAAGTGGATATAACTATACACAGATCAATGCCCAAGCGAAATGCGCTAGCTACGGTGCGACTCTTGCAACATATGACCAAGTTGTAGCAGCCCGAGCAGCCGGTGCTGGATGGTGTTCATGGGGGTGGATCAAAGATGATTCACAGAAGATTGCACAAATATCATGTCCACTTCAGCCTTCTAGTGACTGTTGGAATGGTTCGCCCATTTGGTTAACAGCGGGCGGTAGTAGAACCTGGGGTGCAAACTGTTACGGAGAAAAGCCCAGGGATGGAACCTATAACGATGTAATGCCTTTTACTTCTGGGGTATGGAATAAACCAATATACACTGCACAAACGAACGCAGTACAGTTCACGATGAGCTCCACAGAGAACTGCACATTTACTCCAACTTCTATTACACCTGTTATCCCTTCCATACCTGATGATATGCCTTTTGCCACCCCCAACTGGTCTTCTACGCCACAACCAGAATATACAGCCCAATCATATACTGCTAAAGAAGTGTTCGCAATGAAGGGCGATCTAACACAGGCCGATGCCCAAGCGAAATGCGCCTCCTACGGGGCGACTCTTGCAACATATGACCAAGTTGTCGCCGCGCGAGCAGCTGGCGCGGGATGGTGTTCATGGGGATGGATCGCAGACGATGCATCGCGCACATCACAGGTAGCATTCCCAGTTCAGGATACTAATCCATGTCATTCATTCTTACCTGGTATAACGGTTGGGGTCATGGCGTGGAGTGGAACATATGGTGCAAACTGTTACGGAGTCAAGCCTGCAATCACAGTCACGACGGATATTCTACCGTTTTCACCTACTAAATGGAGTCAATCATTAACAACCATGCCATATGCAAACCCCTATAAGGAGACTTTTGCAAACTACAACCCCATCCAAGTAAGAGAATCCACCTTCCCTCTAAATAAATCGTCGTTTGGTATTGATATTGCACGTAATAATGACGGGCCCGGCCTCGACACTCTCTTTGTAGAACCTCTGAGACAGGAATCTAGGGCTATCACAGTTGGACCCAAATATGTAGATGTCGACGAAACCCTAAAGGGTGAGAGGGCCTCCAGTTACAAATACATCCGCTTCCGCCCCACGAAGACACGCGACCCTTCCAGCCCTGTGAATCTTGCAAAGGTCCGATTCTTTTTGAAGAAGAATGAAGTTGATCTCCGCGCCGCGAAAGTGACAAACCCTATGGGAACCTGGGTTGGAGATGTCGCCGATGTCAACGGACCAGGATATACTCGTGGCTGGTCCGATAAACATAAGAGAGCTCTCGTGTTCGCCTTCCCGTACGCACTCATGATGGATGGATTCTCATGGACGACTGCGGATCCTGATAAGGGGATCGGCGGCGATCCTGTTCAGTGGAAACTGGAGGGATCCACCAACGGAACCTACTGGACAACCCTCCGCGATCAAAGCCACAACTATCCAGTTCCGGTCGACCGATTCCAGGATCTCCCCGTATTTCGGTTCTAAACGTTTTCAACCCCACCCACAGATGGATTTACGCAATAATCTACACGTGCAGAATATTGCGAAGATCCTACATAACATAGGAGAGCGTATCGAAGGAAACATGATTTGTGATATAAGTCCAGATTATTATGTCATCGATCGCAACATGGCTAAGATAACAAATATCCAGAAGCTCGCGAAAGGAAAGGCCAAGATCTGCGAAATCGGCGTGAATGCCGGTCACAGTCTCTTACTCATGTTGCTGGTGAATCCTACAGCAGAATATATGCTCTTTGATCTCGGATACCATAAATACACTGCCCCCTGTATCGAGTATCTTCAAAAGGCCTTCCCATCAGCCACAATCCAGATCATCTACGGAAACTCTGTAGAGACGGTGGCAAAGCACGAAGGCCAATATGACCTCGTGCATATCGACGGCGGCCACGAGCCCGAGATCTTCGAACACGACTACACGAATGTGAAAAGGCTGGCGAAAGATCTTGTAATCTTCGACGACTTTGATTACGCACACATTCGCAGCTTCCTTAACTACAAGATCGCTGCAGGCGAAATCAAGCCCGTCGAGGAGTCACCCACAGACCGGCACCTCATTTACCGCTACACCTAGTCCACCACTTCCTCGCCCCCTCGGACGCCGCCTTTGCCTTCCGAACTATATCGGAATCCGCCGTGTGGTATGTCTTCCCGCACATCAAAAAGGAATGTACCCTCGCATAGCCCCATTGTTGCTGTGTGGCGCCCGGTCTATGACCTGTACGCCATGCCGCAAGCCCCCTATTATAGCATTGACGGATGTAAGTGAGAGGGACTCCCGTCGCCTTCGCCTTCTCCTGCAGCGATTTTGCCTTTGGAAACTTCCCCTGCCATGCCTTCGTATATCCAGATTTCCGCGTCTTCACGCCCCGATCCGTCTTAAAAGGGTTATACGCCGACGGATCAAGCCAACTCTTCTTAGCACGACGCGTAATCTCACCCTTCCGCCGGGTGGCCTGCCGCTTGGAAAGCCCCCTGTAATATTTCTCCGGTCCGTACTTCATTCTATATGTAGTTGGTAAACTTATACCACGGCCGTATGATATTATCTGGGGAAGTTTCATCGGGAGGATAGAGAGTTATCTTTGCAGGATCCCGCAGTTTCAAAAGGCGCCCCACATTTGATCTGCCATCCGCCCACCCCTGTGTCCCATGTCGAAAGACTTCGAGAGAAGTAAATAGTTCTTCCCCGTGGTGCCTATGTTCTTCCGCCGTGTTGTTTCGCATATCATCGTGGAAACTCCCCTTTGTCTCGGGAGATGTGAGCGTGCTAACTTTACAATCTGGCAGTAATATGCGAATCTCTTCCACCACGCTGTAATCATCCGTCATAACGAACACATTCCCGCTCTTGATTCCAGTGCTCTTAATCACTTTATCCAAATCGGCGGCTTCCATCTCGGTGTGCGTTCCCTTCACCTTATCACCTCGGCGCACGTAGATTGATACATAGGGTCCGTTCATGTTCTTTATGGTTCTCTTCGCCATGTCCTGGATGAGCCGATTCGGTTTAAATACTTCCTGAACCGCATCACTATACTCCTGAAAGGTGTAGTCGGGTATCTCGTCGTTTTTATTATGAGAACTGTACTTTATTTCGTCATATTTCACTGCGGGGTCATAATCGTCCAGAGAATCAAAATAGTCGTGCCATCCCTTTTTATATGTATAGACCCATCCATCGTGTTTTATACGGAAATCGTTGCCATTTTTCTTGGCATAGATGTAGGCCTGTATCATAAAGAGAAAGACGGATCCAAACCCTGCACCGGCATCATTCGTAAAAACGACAGCATTTTTTCGACCACCTGCCTCAAATCGTTTCCTATTTATATATTTGTATAGGAACCAGCCAAGTATGAGGCATATTCCTATGGAAATCACGGGTAATAGGTACTTTATAGAGGACTTCATCTAATACTATAGTAGAATGGTTAATACTACGAGAAAGGTTGGCGGATATCGTGCAACGGCCAAGGACAAGGCCATGCTTGCTCGCTGGCGTAGGGGGGAGTCCATCGGCTTTACAGGCGTGGCGTCTCTGAAGGCGAAGGGGCTGATTGCTCGTACAAGTCGTAAGAATCGCGGGAAAAAGATTGTCGGTCCTAAATACCGATAAGAATGATGAATATGTCAATAAAGCAAGAAGAGCCGAAACCTCGGACGCGATGCGGATATGATCCTGGGGAATCTGTACGGGCGTTTGAAAAGGCGCTCGGAGAGGCTGGAATCGTCAGCACAGGTCGTGCTCTTCATTTCGCGGCGGACATTGTTACCAGCGGAGGCGTTGACTGTTTCGTTCGCGCCCTGTGGGATTTCACCATTTCACACGTGGGTCTCGCTTCCCCTCGGATCTTCGTATATCTGAAGAAGCGGATTGACGATATCCAGGAAATGCTGCGACGTCTCCCGGATGAGGAGGCCTATAAGACGGAGGAGTTCCAGGTCCGTATAGGGGAACTCGTTCTCGTCGTCAGAGATGCTCCTACACGCAGTGTGGTGCCGTGGCCAAAGGTGGGTCTCGAAACACACTTGGATGGATGGATACAGGCCGTCGTTGCTGCACCACAGACGGCGGTTCTCAATAAAGTGTGGAGGCCAGAAGGAGATTCACCCATTCTCCGAACCGCTGGGGCGGAACTCTGTAAGGCGATTGCTGACGGATCCATTGAGAAGGCGCTTTTCTGGATCAAATGGCTTTTCGAGGAGGAGGCGAAGATGCGAAAGGAAGTGAAAGGAGCGAGTCTGACAACCTATGAACGCGCCCCTGCCGGCTCGAAACAGAAGGCGGGTGTGGCGTTTTTCATACTTGCACTGTATGCGGAGATCTATAAGGAACTGGCGGCGAAACAGCTCGTTCGGATGCATGAAGAGTTTCAGAGTATTCTCGACATTTGGAGGAGTGATGATAAACATATCCAGGGAGGGGCTCGCAAACAGATCTTGACGATTCTTACACAGATCTTGTGCGAGGTCCCGAAATGGAAGATTCCTGCAGCGCCGCCCCTGATAAAGGACCCGGTCGCCATGTCACAGGCCATCCGGCAAGTGCCGAAATTCTTTAAAGAGGTTGTTGCGTATGATCCTCCCGCTGGTCTCACAGCACTGATAAAGGCCTTCCGTTCTCGCGGAAAGCCTCCACCAGTTCCAAAAGTGAAGAAGGGCTTGGCATCGGAGGCAAAGATGGATGCGTTTGATAAGGCATTGGAGGACTACTTTGCCCGCCAGTAAAATGTTGGCTTGTAGTAGAAATGTCTTCCGTTTTTAGTGGCCTCAGCAGGGCAATGACTGGTGTCGCAAACGGTGTCAAAAAGACTTTGGGGCTTGGAAATACCAAGAGGAGGAACAACAGGAATAAGAATAAGGGGGCTGCTGCCACTCCCGCCTCTACTCCTGGGGCAACTCCTCCCGCACCTCCTGCGGAGACTCCTGCAGGAAGTCCTACTCCTGGAGCCAGCCAGAGCGCTGGAAAGATGATGCGCGCGGCCAATCTGCGCTACATGAAATTCTACAAGCCCAAGAAGTCTACTCGCCGCAAGTCTAAGGGCAAGAAGAGCAAGAAGGCGACTCGCAGGCGTTAAGCTTCGCTCAGCCCTTCACAACACAAACTTTAATCTTCGCCGCATGAATCCCCCCGACGCTCTTTTCCTGATGATTCTTCGTTAAAGGAATCAGGGGAGTATCTCCTGAAAGAAGATCGGGCATCGTCGCAATCGCGTCGACGCAAAGACTCCTATCACCCAAAACTTCACAAATGAATTGCGCTGTCATCTGACATAAAAAGGACATACTTGTGCTGGTCTGAACCACATAAGCACCTCCTTCGTTCAAGGATTTCTCTCCATTCGTAGTCGGCTGCGTTCTTGTCACCCACATCCTCACCACCCGCCCTTTGAATTCCGGCATCCTCGCCAAGATCCGCGCACAACAATCGAGAAACTGGCTCACTTCGCGCTGATTCGTGACGAATTTCCACTTCTCCTGAATCAAGAAAAGTACCGGCTCGGCTTGTTCCAGAATAAAGAAATGGTCGACACCATTCAACGATTGTTCTCCAAACTCGTCACGAATCTGCTGTTCATTTAAAAGGCGCGATGAAACACCTTTGGAGGCGAGCGGCTGGATAAGTTTTCGCAAAGTGATATCCATCAACTCTTCAAAGACGAAGCCTTTCATACCGGTGCCTGATAGGTCTGTCATTCCTACAGGGCATATACTCTTTTGAGGATCTAAGAAATACTCAAAAGAGTGCGTACACCGGGAATCGAACCCGGATCACAACCTTGGAAGGGTTGCATTCTACCACTGAACTATGAACGCTGCGAGGGGGTCACCCCTATTCGTACGGGGGGATGGGAATTTGGGTTTTTTAACGCGAAGGTGTGTGTGAGAAAGGATGGCCCCCGTAGGGGGTCATCTCTTGCCACCTATACACCGACTGCAAAGGTGTGTGAGAAAGGTCTAAGACCTAGGATCTAAGCCCCCAGTTATAGCTACTCAGTAGATATGCGGTGGGCTCTGCTCTTAGCAGCAATCGTAACAGCAGATCAGCGCGTTCTTCTTGATAGCGCGGCCATACAAACTTTCACAACCACCGCGTCCAAAACATCTACAAAAACCACCACAGGCACGAAGACCAGTTTCCCAACTCTTCTGCCAACCCCAAGTACAACATCTACGAAATCCGTTGCACCAACTCCGTTTCCAACTCGGAGTCTCCTTCAAACGAAAACGGCCTCTTCAAGTCCTGCAGCAACCGTGACCACCCTCTCCACAAAAACAGGATCCGCTTCCAGTCGTTCAACAATCAGTAGGGCAGTCACGTCCACCGGGACGAGTAGTATAAGCAGCTCGAAAACCACTTCCGCCTCCCCCACGCAAACTCTTTCCACCCGCCCTTCCCGAAGTTCCTCCGCGACTCCCACACTCACTTCCTCTGCCCGAACATCAAAGAGTTCTACCGGATCCGCCACGATTTCCCAAAGTTCGAAGCCTTCCGGATCTTATTGGACTACACCCACATCGACGCGCAGCATGGCACCCACAAGGACCGGCACTTCTAGCCCAACAACCACCGTTACCAGCATACCCTCCAAAACCCAGACTGTCAGTGGAACTCCTACACGTAGTGTGCGCTCTTCCAGTACCGGCACTTTCTCAGCGGCTACAACGCAATCCCTCGGATTCTCCGTGACTGTCACACGCACGGGGCTTCCTTCCAAGACTTCTACTGCCTCCGCGAGTCCTACAAGATGTCGAGCAGCCACACAGAGTTTAAAGGATTCGCCCACGATAACTCCTTCACAGGGCGGTTCACAGACGGCCACAACATCAGCCACACTCACGGTGAGTGCTCGGTCCTCTCGATCCAGTAGCGCCTCGGGATGTGGATCAACAACCAGACGACCTTTTTCCACCGCGACTTCATCGACCACTCTATCAAAGATCCCCTTACCAACTCCTTCTGGAACTGCCTCTGTAAGTGTTTCACGGTCCATGTCCTCCACGCCCATCTCAACAAACTCCACATCGAGTTCCAAGAGTTCTACAGGGACGGTGAGCCTCACAGGATCGGCCAGCTCCACAAAGAGTTCTACAGGAACTGGTACTCTGAGTGGATCACAGACGGTGAGTAAATCTCAGACGAGTTCTACAACTTCTACTACAACTCCTGTGATCACGGGGTCCTTTGTCAATACAAAGAGTGTTACAGGAACTCCTGTCATTTCACGATCCATCGGTGGAACTCAGACAGTTTCAAGAAGTCCTGTGACGATTAGTCCAACTCCTGAACGGACCTCTTCGCTCGCTGCTTCTCCCACTTCTACGAGATCCCTGCTGCTTACAATAACGCAGACGCTGACATCGACCGTTTCAACGACGGAATCAGTAAGTATGACGACCGAGAAAACACCTTCTGGAGCCCCTTCCGCGTCACAGGCCACGCTCAGTACAAGCGGCTCGCCTTCACAATCGGTTTCTGGAACACCAGACCTTACAATAACATCATCGGCGGTCCCGTCGGTCTCCAAAGGAAGTATGAGTGATTCTGCAAGTAGTTCCGTTTCCGTTTCCCTGACAAGTTCTTCTAGTAGATCTTCTACACCGAGTGATTCGGCCTCGAGAACTTCGAAAGGAACTTTCACTGGAACAACGAGCCCAAGTACCTCGAGATGTGGGACAGGATCTAGAAGCGTTACAAGATCGCCAGTTAGTTCCAAAAGCGGCTCAGGGGTCCGATCATCCTCCGCGTCGCCTTCCGTATCGAGGAGTGTCTCGGCCTCTGCATCTTTTACGCGATCTCCTACGGTGAGTGTTAGCATCAGTTCTTCTCCCGCTTTTACGGCGAGTTTGACACAGACTCCTAGTGGTTCACCCATGACAACAGGAGTTCAAACACAGAGTGTGGGGGCTACACGGACAGTAGGAACACCTTCTCCTCCAGTCTCTGAAACGGGCTCGAACAGTGTCAGTAGCTCACCAGGTCTTTCTAAGAGTTCAGGCGCTACTGTTTCGTATGCAACGATCACTGCCAGCTATAGCCCAAGTTCATCTGGCCTCGGAACTTCCACGGGATGTCCTTCGAGTTCGACAACTTCTACACTCAGCCCATCCGCTCTCAGAACTCCGACAGTCAGTGGTAGCGCGAGTACGAGTATTTCATCTTCACAAAGTTTATCCGATAGCGCGAGTTCATCCGTGACTCCTACAGGAAGTAAGGGGACTGTGAGTTCAACGCCTGCTGTGACAGGAACTGTGTCAGGGCCTTCCACAGTGTCTGTGATCGGAACAACTACGACAACTCCTATAGGAACTGTTAGTGCGACTGGAACCACCGCAACTGTGAGTGGAACAGGAAGTACGACTACCACACTTACTCAGAGCAGTCAAGGATCTGGGAGTTCAACAGGGGCTACGAGTGAAAGTGTTTCTGGAACTCCTAGCGCGACTGGAACCACAGCAACAGTCAGTGGTACGGGGAGTACGACTACCACTTTGACTCAGAGCAGCCAAGAATCTGGGAGTTCAACTCCTGGTCTCACACCAACTCCTATGGCAACAACTACAATCAGCGTAATAGGGACACGCACTGCAACCCCTATAGGAACTTCAAGTGCAAATGTGAGCCCCTCTACGGCCGGTTCCACAACAAGTTCTGTCATAGGAACCGTCACTGCTTCTGCAACGGCTACCGCAACGGCTACAGCAACAGCTTCTGCAACCGCTACAGCGACAGCAACAGCTTCTGCTACAGCAACTGCTTCTGCTACAGCAACAGCTTCTGCAACCGCTACAGCAACCGCAACCGCTACAGCTTCTGCTACAGCTTCTGCAACAGCTACAGCAACCGCTACAGCTTCTGCAACAGCAACCGCTACCGCTTCTGCCACAGCCACAGCAACCGCTACTACCAGCCCCACCGCACCAGGAAGCATCACAACCACCGCGACCCCATTCAGTCTCTCAGGATCAACATCCATCACACCCTCTCGAACAATAAGAACTGCTACGACGGCACCTACAGTCTCTGGCTCTAGTCCTCCAACTCTTTCCGCCCCCACAAAATCGGTAGGATCTCTCACCTCAAGTGTCAGCCAAACCGGTTCACCATCCTATGCAACTCCTTCCGTCGCTAGAACTTCGAGTGTCACTGGTTCTGGTCCTAACTCAAAGAGTCAGAATGCCACTGCTTCCATTGCCTCTAATAGCCCGTCAACAGTCTCTGGATCCGTCACTGTAACCTTTTCAATCACTCAATCAATCTCATTTACACCCACCGTTTCCCGCTGTCCTACAGGATCACTGACAACATCTGTAAAAAACACAGGAACTCGTACGATAACCTATGGTGGCACTCCTACAGTTTCACCCACAAACTCTTTCTCACAGACAATCACACGGTCAACAAGTGTCCTAGGAAGTATTACACGCACGGCGAGTGTTACGATGACGATATCAGTATGTAGAACTATTTCTCCATCTAGAACGGTTTCCCCAACTCTGACGATATCCCTATCACGCTCTATCAGTCCTACAAGGACCGTTACGCTCAGTATAACAAGAAGCGCGAGCCCCTTCCCAACAGTGCCTCCCTCCGCCGTTAGAACTCCTACAGGATGTAGCAGCACTTCACGAACTCTGAGTCCTACACGTACTGTTACGCTCAGTATAACACGAAGCGCGAGCCCCTTTTCTACCGTGCCCGCCTCGGCGATTGTAACTCCTACAGGATGTACAAGCGCTTCACGGACGTTCAGCCCTACACGGACTGTAAGCTTGCGGCCATCCTTCAGTCCATCCAGTTTTCCTACTGTCCCCGCCTCAGCCCTAGTAACTCCTACAGGATGTACGAGCAGCTCTCGTACGTTCAGCCCTACAAGCTGTGTGACGAGTAGTTTCACCCCCACGATCACACCTTCACGAACTCTTATTACCATCAGGACCACGATTTCACGAAGCCCATCACCTCAAGCTACATCCAGAGTTGGAACCATAACGCGGTGTACTTCAGGGACGAGATCAGTCACAACGAGTATCACACAAACACGTACACTTGCAACCTTCTGGCCGACAGTTACAAAAAGTGTGACACACTCGATCACGACTTCTAGGAGTCGATCCACGACAATGACTGTTTCTGTAAGCCGCACGGTGATCACCATTCAAGCTACACAATGTGCTACTACCAGTCTGACGCGCAGTAGGTCGGGTACGGTTTCGAGAACGAATCGGACGAAGTAAGATATGGGCTAAAGCAGATACCAACCCCCGTAAAATTTAATGGAATAATGTGCCTGGATCCAGTACAATATGGCCGACCAACTTGTGAAGCAGCTGAAGGATGCCGCCGACGCCTATTACAACGGCGGAACGTTAAAGATGGACGACGAGACGTATGACAGACTCGTCGAGCATCTCAGGGAGCTGGATCCCGAGAATCCCTTTCTCACGGAAGTCGGTGCCCCTACCCAGGGCGCTGTCCAACTCCCTTTCGCCATGCCCTCTCTCGACAAGATAAAACCCGGTGAAGATTCACTTGGCCGCTTCCTGACCAATACCGGCTTCGTCATCAGTGAGAAGCTCGACGGTCTCTCTGCAGCCTGGATCGGTGGGAAACTCTACCTCCGCGGCAACGGTATCATGGGCCAAGACATCTCCCACCTCGTACCTCTCAAGATCCAGGGGCTCGTGAAATGTAAGGAAGCCGTTCGTGGAGAGCTCATTATTCCACGCACTGAGGGAATCCCTATAGGGCGCAGCTGGGTCAACGGACAGGTTCACCAGAAGACTCCTACCAAGGAGAATGTGAGCAAGATCCATTTCATCGCCTATGAGGTCGTCGGCAACATGACACGCCAGGCCCAGTTCGAGTGGCTGGCAAAGGCGAAATTCGAGGTCCCATGGTATATCTGCGTGGACAAGATTACACAGGCGGATCTCGAAGAGAAGCTCGTGGAGCGGCGCGAGGTCAGTCAGTATGATACGGATGGATTGGTGGTGGGACTCAATAGGGTCGCTGTGTCCGAATCAACGGCAGCCAAGGCGAAGAATCCAAAGGATTGCGTGGCTTTCAAGATGTCTCTCGCGGATCAGTCCGCCGAGACGGTGGTGAAAGAAGTCATCTGGGCCCCCTCTGCACAGGGCTACATGATTCCGCGCATCCACTTCGAGCCTGTCGTCATCGGATCAGCCACTATAGAGTACTGTACGGGCCATAATGCTCGCACGATTCTTCAATACAAGCTGGGTCCCGGTGCAAAGATTGTTATTCGCAGAAGCGGGGATGTGATTCCAAAGTTGGACAAGGTTATTGCGGCAACAGAAGCCAGCTTCCCTCCCGAAGGCACATGGGCCTGGGATGGAGACGCGCATATCAAGCTCGTGGGGGGTGGCGCCGAGTATGTAACAGCGAAACTTCATTACTTTCTGAAAACGCTGGAGATTCCCGGTGCGGGACCTTCCGCCGCGGCGAGTCTTGTAGAGGCTGGTATTCAAACTCCCACCGCCCTCTGGGCTGCGACACCTGAAACACTGAGCAAGATTCTCGGCCCCAAGACTGGTGCGAATCTTTATGCGAATCTGCGATCCATACTAGCCAAGGCGAGCGAGTTGGAGCTTATGCATGCGTCTTCTACAATGCCGCGAGGAGTCGGCACGACCAAGCTGACGAGCTTATTCGCTGTAGAGGCTGATCCGCGCAAATGGGCTGGCCTGAGTGCCCCCGATGGCTGGACGGCGGAATCCTTCCAGAACTTTCTCGGCGAGTTTCCCAAATATGAGGCCTGGAGGAAGGAAATCGACTGGATTCCTTATCCTGTTCTGGCTACTGCATCAGCCACTGCAAAAGCTAGAAGCCTCGTAGTATGTATGACCGGCTTCCGCGATAAGGCTCTCGAGGAAAGGGCCGCAGCAAAAGGGTATTCACTCGTCTCGGCTTTCTCAGGAAAGGTCGGTCTCCTACTTGTCCCCGATGGGGAAATGAAGGAATCTGAAAAGGTGAAGACTGCGCGTGCGAAGGGAATAAAGATCCTAAGCTGCTCTGATTTCTCAAAGCAATATCTATCATGACAATAGTATGCTGGCCCTTCTAAAAAGTGCAGGATCAAAACTAAAAGCAACGGCAAAATCGGCCGCATCAAGCGTAATAGGAAAGGGTTCAGCAGCCAAGGCCCTCGCAGCCCTATCAAATCCCGCAGCCGCAATACAATCTGCGAAGGTTGCTGCAACTGATGCCGCGGGTGCAGCTGCTATAGCAGCTGCTGCAAAACAGAGTGGCCTCACTGCGGCACAACAAGCGGCTGCGCAGAGTTTGACAAAAGGTCTCGGCGGTGCAACCTCTACTGTGTCAACTGTAGGTAGCTTTTTCGCAAACGTGAAAGTCTGGTTCTTAGGATTTTTTGCCGCCTTTTATGCCGGATTAAAAATGACGCCAGGGACTTCTATGACTGTCATTGTTTTTTCATGGCTCGTGGTTATTATACCCTTAGTCATTGCCATCGGCTTTGCCGCCTATAACTACTGGCAAAAGACACATCCAGTTGATACGAGCAAGGCAGCAAACGCCTTGAGCGCTGCCACTAGTGCGGCACCAAAAGCCACAAAAGAAGGATTCGCCACAAATGTAACACCTCTCAGCCCTGATGATTATACTCTACAGAATATCCAGCCTCTGACAATCAAACAGGCAGCCTTTACCGCCCCGATTACAAAAGGAATGTTCAACGAGAATGACGGTGTCATCAACGCACTCCGTGCAGGATTTCGCAGTTTCATCTTCCAAGTCGACTACCTCGAGGCTGCAAAAGATCCCAAGCTATTTGCTGTGGCGAATGTTCCAACACTCTTATATCGCGCAGATGACGGCTCGCTCCTCAGCGGCAACTCTGGAGATATTAACAAGGTGGCACAGACGTTGGCGAATGCTGCTTTCTCATCTCAGTTACCAAACTACAGTGAGCCGCTCATTATCTATATACACGTTCTCCGTACACCCAGTGCAGCACGCGACCCTGCAGGCTATAAACAGTTCCTCAGTAAGATCGCCACCGCCTTGAATCCCCTCGCACCCAATCACCTCGGTGTAACTCCTCTTGGCGTGTTCCATCGACAGAAGAATGAGTCCACTCTTCTGAACTCGCCTCTCAAATCCTTCGGAGGAAAGGTGATTATTCTCTCGAATGCGAACACTGACATCTTCCGATCGTCTAAAAACAATATAGACCCCGCCAACGATCTCGACTTCTGGGTTAATATGCGTGTCTATCTGAACAACTCCAAAGATAAGATAGGCGTCACAGAGGCCCCACCCGCCAGCAAGACTCCATCGGCAGTCATCGTGAATGCGGAAAGTATTCTCGCCCTCACTGATGCAGAGACCGATACTTTCGCCGTAGCAGGGCGCTCACAGTTCGTGATTGCCATGCCCTCCCAGATGGCCAATCCCGCTGTAAAGGATGTCGATACGCTGGTGAACAGGCTGGGTGTGAATATGATGCCCCTCGATATTTTCAGTGACAGCATTGATAACGTGAAGGCTCTTGTGGCCGAATACAATAACATGCCCTTTCACCCGAAATCTCCAGGACTTATAAATAGCAGTTAAAAGTAGGCATGGAAGAAGATATTCAATATCATAAAACCTTGACGATCGGTAAAACAGGCGAAAGAATCGAGAAGAGACTTCATGATGCCATTGACAAGGCAACAGAACGCAGCAAATACGAGATCGCCCATGACGAGCAGCTTCTCAAGGCACTCTCCATCGTCGAGAACTTCATTAAAAAGAAGAAGCGTGTCTGCTATGGTGGGACGGCAATGAACGCGCTTCTTCCCGCAAATAAGAAGTTTTATAACCCCGATAGGGATCTCCCCGACTATGACTTTTATACACCGGATGCCGATGAGGATGTCGATGAACTCGTGAAGGAGTTGAAGTTAAATGGGTTCAAAGAGGTTCATCATAGGTTGGGGATCCACGAAGGAACGAAGAAGGTGCTCGTTAACTATATCGCGGTGGCGGATGTTTCCTCCATCGACGAAGAGCTCTTCAATGTACTACTGCGCCGTTCTATTCTGAAGGATGGGGTCCGCTACACGGATCCCGACATTCTCCGAATGATGATGTATCTCGAGCTCAGTCGGCCAAATGGAATGGTGTCACGCTGGGAGAAGGTGTTCGAGCGTCTGGAACTCTTGAACAAGGAGTTGCCGATGAAGATGATCTGTAAGGGCCGACAGCAGTATGAGGTGATACCTCTGGAGTTTCGTGAAAAAATTCTCGAGTACGGAATCGAGAAGAAGCGGATCCTCTGCAATGGGCCATTGGCGCAACTCTATAGAAAGGGGATTCGGCAGGGGAAGGCGAAATACGAGATCCGTGGTGGAGGACCGCTCCTATTTACGAGCCCAGATCCCAAAGAGGATGCGAAAGCCGTGAAGAAGTTGCTGGATGATGACCAGCTCGCCATGTTTTTACACCAGGAGAGAGGTGAGCTTGTACCACTCCGTATTGAACTCCGTATGGGAGATACTCCTATCTGCATGTTTATCCAGGAAACCGCATGCCATTCCTACAACCTCCTGAAACTCTCCGACAGGCGTTCCATTCGTGTGGCGAGCCTGGCGTTCCTCATCACCCTGTATCTGAGCATAGAGATATTCACGACCAACAGTACCGATTACCTCGGTGATCGGATCATGTGTCAGGTGAAGGAGTTTATAGCGTTGGCAAAAGAGAACTACGGGTCGAAGCGATCCCAGTTCCCAGCTTTCAGTCTGAAATGCGAGGGACATCAAGTAGGATATGCATCTCTTTTGAGGGCAAAGGTGGAGCGTGTGAAGGAGGAAGTAGTGGAACAGAAGCGGCGCACACGGCGCGAGAAACGGAAGGCGGCGAAAGCGAAGAAGAATGCTACCAAGAAAAAGGGCAGCGCAAAGTAAGATATGTCAGTATGTTCTAGTTCAATCGGCAATCCCGATCGCACTATGACAGAGGGTGCGCGGATATCACGCCTTTTGAGCGATTCTAGGCAATGTATGGCGAACGAGGCCTTGGCGAAAGCCAGGGCGTTGGCATCTGGAAAGGCGTGTGGGGCGTTGTGCGGATATACTCCTGTGCTCGGCCCCCAGGTGCCCGCGTCCAGTGCTCTACTGGCTGCGAATGCAAACTGTTTCTCCAAATACCAGAGCCTGGAAGGCTGTGTGCCCGAATCTATCAGGATCCAGCGGCTTCAACAGAAGACCCTCGATATGTCTGTGGATCCCACCGATCCTAATACGCGGTTTTCTGCGTATGCTCGGAACTTTCCCGCACCTTGTCCTCCACTTCCTGCGTGGTACGCGAATGCAGGAGAGCCCATTCTACAGGGAAAGAACTGCGCATTACCGAATAAGCCCGATAACCCGGTTCTTCCAGGTTAATGTCGTACTACTGTATAGAAAAATGCCTACTGCTATATATGATTCCTCCTATCTTACATTCCGTAAGCGCGCGGCAACCTTGTACGGATACAGCAACAACTTGAAGAATGCAGCTGCAGCGAACTACAATGTGGTTCGTAGAGAGCAGCCCACTTTGCAGAGTGGCGAGATCATCACGACTCGTAGGCAGGGTGGCTGCATCGCCGCCCAGGATGCTTCTGGTATTTCTTTTAATCGCCCTTCTCCCGGCCCTTGCAGTGGGTGCTAAACTTTTTTACTTGCGTAGAGATTCCCTACCACAGTAAAAAAATGCCCTTCAAAGGGTCTTTATGTTTTATAGTTGCATAGCGTCTGTTTTATAGGATCTGTACTTACTTCTTTACGGCAGCCTTGGCCACGATCTTCTTTGCGGTCACGGTCTTGGCCTTTGCAGGGACAGGCACGGGGAGCTCGTCATCCTCCTCCTCCTCAGGTGGCTGGGCGGCTTCCTTGGGGGCGAGTGCCTCGTCGTCATCCACCTCGTCGTCGTCATGGAGAGAGGCGAAGGACTCTTGTGCAGGAGCTGCTGCCTTGGGAACAGCTGCAGGAGCAGGAGCAGGAGCTGCCTCACCTTCCTCGCCCAGGAAGGCATAGTCAGACAGCTTCTGAGGAACCTTGTCGGCGCGGATCTGGATGGCCTTCCAGCTGATGCCGAACTTGCCGCCAGCGAACCAGAC
>Ga0209829_10000072_pt1 | contig 84396 bp, 80 predicted proteins | sample C_140205_EF_Meta_FD_187311 | JGI IMG/M metagenome (GOLD analysis project Ga0209829, IMG submission 187311) | Freshwater microbial communities from Lake Croche, Canada to study carbon cycling - C_140205_EF_MetaG (SPAdes) (version 2) | ecosystem: Environmental > Aquatic > Freshwater > Lake...
TGAAGTCCTCATTGTTTCTCCAGATAGTTCTGACCTATCTGAACATGAAACAAATGCTGTAGTTGCTCACTTTGGAAGACTCTTCTCAATTCCAGCGAATGGCTCACGTGCTCCGATCACTCTGTCTTTTTCAGCAGCGAGAAAGGCTCGAAAGCTCGTTAGTGAATTCAAGCCGGACATTGTCCATTTTCACGAACCCTTTGCTCCGTTAGTTGGCTGGGCAATACTTCGCAGCCATGCAGCACCTGCTGTAGGTACATTTCATCGAAGCGGTGACGGCCCTGCGTTCACGCTCACTTCTCCACTGCTAAAAAAGCTCTCGAAATACTTGGATGCTTTCGCGAGTGTCAGTGCACAAGCCGAAAAGACTATTAAAAAAGCTGTTGGTATCGAAAGTGCTGTTTTGTTTAATGGTTTTGAAACCAGCAGATTCGTAGCAATCCCTCGCGAGCGAAGTGGGGAAGTGACCCTAGCGACGATTGGTCGGCTCGAAGATAGAAAAGGAACCGCAACTGCAATCACAGCAGTGAAGTCCCATAACTCGAATAGTTCTGAGCAGTGGAAACTTGTCGTCATTGGCGATGGACCAGATCGATCAAAGCTCGAAGCATTGGCCGGACGCGATGAAAACATTGTTTTTGTGGGTGCAGCGAATGATGTTGACAAGCGCGCGTGGTTGCGTAGATCGAACGCACTGCTTTGTCCAGCAATCAGGGGTGAGAGTTTTGGTCTGGTGCTTCTTGAAGGTATGGCCAGTGAGACAAGCGTTATCGCAAGTGACATAGATGGTTACCGTGATGCTGCAAGTTCATTCGCCACCCTCTTTGAGCCAGCGAACCCATCATCTCTGGAGCAAGCAATTACTTTGTCGCTCAGATCAGAGACAACAGACTCAATCGCCGCTGCTCGCAATCATGCTGAAAACTGGTCCATGTCTCGACTAATTGACCAGTATGAGGCGCTCTACGACGAAGCGACTCTGCGCTTTCAAGCAACCCGGTAGCCTTTAGTCGTGGCAACTAAGCAACGTTCGCGTCAACGCAGACCAAATTCATCACGTGACCGTAGCCCTCGCTACGTTGCGCCGGTTCTTGACCCAACCTGGCAAAACCCTTACGCACCATCTTCTGGTGAGCGCACCGCGAATTTGCACGCCGTTGCAAAACTCGCACGTCGCAAAAATCTTCTTAAAACAATCATCGTGGCGGTCATCGCTCTTGGACTGCTCGCAGGCTTTGTTGTTTCACCATTAATTGCTGTAGGCGCCCCAGTTGTTGTAGCACTCTACGTATTTGATTTTCGTCGCTCAGTTAAAAAGTTCACACAAAGCGGAAACTCACTTGGCAACGTGCTTCTCGATGCCTTTAAGGCAGGTGGAACACCTAAAGACCGTCAGCGTCTCGTAACTGTTCTTGACAGACTTGCTGCAACCTTCGGAGTTGACAGCGTGAGTGCATTCATTGTTGAAGATGAGGGCTACAACGCAACGTTGGTTCCTAATGGTTCAGGACATGCATTGTTTATTACGAGTGCGCTCATGCGTGACTTTGAACTCATTGAACTAGAGGGCGTTGTCGCTCACTGTCTTGCTCGCCAGCGACTCGCTCTCTTGCAGCGACAAAGTGTTGCGTCTCTTGCATCTCTTAGCGCTGAAGATCGAAAGTCACTGGCTGGACATGGTGCTGCGTACCGTGCTGATGAAGTCGCCGCCGCTGCAATCAGGTATCCACTCGGACTAGCTGGGGCACTACGCAAGTGTTCTCGCCAAGTTGTCCCTGCGGGATCCTTCTTTTTGACCCCTAATTACGACCAGGGTCGCTGGGTTTGGTTTGACATCTGGAGTGACCGTAAAGACTCAAATATCAGTGATTTAGATGACGTGGAACTTCGAGCACTTGCGCTTGAAGAATGGTAATCAGCCGTTCCAGTTAGTCTTAGAACATGAGTTCTTCTAACAATTCCAAAGTAGGTTCCGCACTAGTCAAGCGCGGTCTAGCTGACATGCTTCGTGGTGGCGTCATCATGGACGTAGTCAACCCAGAGCAGGCGAAAATCGCCGAAGACTCGGGTGCCGTTGCTGTAATGGCACTTGAGCGTGTTCCGTCTGACATTCGCCGTGATGGCGGTGTTGCTCGTATGAGTGACCCTCAAATGATTCAAGAGATCCAAGCAACTGTGACAATCCCAGTTATGGCTAAGGCTCGCATTGGCCACTTCGCAGAAGCTCGAATCCTTGAGGCACTTGACGTGGACTACATTGACGAATCTGAAGTGCTCACTCCAGCAGATGAAACAAACCACATCGACAAGTGGGACTTCACCATTCCTTTTGTCTGCGGTGCAACCAACTTGGGTGAAGCACTTCGTCGCATTGGTGAAGGAGCCTGTCTCATTCGCTCTAAGGGTGAAGCAGGAACTGGAAATGTCGTTGAAGCTGTCCGTCACCTTCGCACGATCAACGCCCAGATTCGTCGTCTACAAACCGCTGACGCATCAGAACTCTTTACTCTCGCAAAGGACCTCCAAGCTCCACTGCCTCTAGTTCAAGAAGTCGCAGAAACTGGAAAGCTTCCAGTGCCGTTGTTTTGCGCTGGTGGTATTTCAACCCCAGCCGACGCGGTACTTGTTCTTGGACTCGGTGCCGAAGCGGTATTTGTTGGCTCAGGAATCTTCAAGGCTGAAGACCCAATCCGCATGGCCCGTGCAATGGTCGAAGCTGCAACGCACTACACCGATGCCCACCTTGTTGCGAAGGTGTCAACTGGGCTAGGAGCTGCAATGCGCGGAGCAGAAACTGCAACGCTCGAGCAACGACTCGCCGAGCGCGGTTGGTAATGCCAAAAGTTGGCGTACTCGCTCTTCAGGGCGATGTGCGCGAGCACGCAACCATGCTTAGCCAAGCTGGTGCAGATGTCTCTCTTGTTAAGAGGGCTGAACAGTTAGATGACCTCGATGGTTTAATCATTCCCGGTGGTGAGTCAACGACTATTGCGTATTTGCTGACAACCTCTGGCGTTCGTGACGCTCTCGATAAAAAAATCAATGATGGTTTTAACGTTCTAGGAACCTGTGCGGGACTCATTATGTTGAGCTCTGGAATTGAAGGTGGGCGAAGTGACCAGTGGAGTTACAACGCAATTGATGTTGTTGTGAAGCGCAATGGATACGGGCGCCAGATTGCAAGTTTTGAAACTGACATTGACGTCAAGGGCATTGGTCAAGTTCCCGGGGTATTTATTCGAGCCCCACGAGTTGTCTCTGTAGGAAGCAACGTTGAAATCCTCGCTACCTATGATCATGGTGACGGTGAGCATCCTGTGCTCATGCGCCAGGGCAACGCTTGGGGATGTTCTTTTCACCCTGAACTCACGAGTGATTCTCGGGTTCATGAGCTTTTTGTAAAATCGCTGTAGACATTTAGTTAGGATTACATCGCCCCAACGGGCAGGAGGAATTATGTCTGGCCACTCGAAATGGGCAACTACGAAGCACCGCAAGGGTGCCAAGGACAGTGCTCGCGCAAAAGTATTCGCAAAACTCATTCGCCAAGTAGAAGTTGCTGCCCGTGAAGGTGGTGGCGACCAGAGCGCAAATGCCGCACTTCGCACCATGTTCCAAAAGGCTCGCGAAGCCTCTGTCCCTCTCGACACCATTGAGCGCGCTGTTAAGCGTGGAACTGGTGAACTCGAAGGTGTTCGCTACGAAGCAATTAGCTACGAAGGCTACGGCCAGGGTGGTGTTGCAATCATTGTTGAAACACTGAGTGACAATCGCAACCGCACCAGTGCTGAAATCAAGCATGCATTTTCAAAGAATGGTGGCAACATTGCTGAGCCGGGTGCAGTTTCTTGGCAGTTCGACCGCAAAGGAATTATTGAAGTTCAAGGCCCGATTGACGAAGATCAACTTCTTGAATGGGTGATGGAAGCCGGTGGAGAAAACTTCACTCCAAACGGCGATAACTTCTTTGTGACGACTGATCCAACAGAAGTCGGAATGGTCAGAGACGCACTTGAAGGATTCGGCGTAAAAGTCTTATCCGCTGACCTCACTTTGGTGGCCCAGAACTCGATTCCAATGACTGACAAGGTCGAAGCTCACAAGTTGCTTCGCCTCATGGACGCCATTGACGACCATGACGATGTCCAGAACGTTTTCGCTAATTTCGACATTTCTGATGAAATTCTTGCCTCATACGAGGGCTAATTCCTAGCAATTAGGCCCCTAGGGCAGTAGTATCGAACGTATGTTCGTACTCGGAATCGACCCAGGACTGACCCGCTGTGGCTACGGCCTGGTCGAAGGCTCCTTTGATGGACTCGAATCTTTCCGTGCAATCAAAGCCGGCGTCGTCGAAACCGACCCCGCAACTCCAGTCGAAAAGCGCCTTAGTCAACTTCTCGTAGAGCTACGAGACCTCATGGATGAAACCAAGCCTGACGCCGTTGTAGTTGAACGTGTTTTTTATCAGCGAAACGCGAAGACTGCGATTCCCGTAGCGCAGGCGAGTGGCGTAGCGGTTGCGCTCGCTGGCGCGATTGACATCCCAGTTCGACAGTTCACTGCGCAAGAAGTGAAACTTGCTGTAACTGGTTATGGTGCTGCAGGAAAACTTCAGGTTCAAGAAATGGTTGCGAAGCTTTGCGGTCTCGCAGAAATCCCAAAGCCCGCTGACGCAGCTGATGCACTTGCACTCGCAATTACGTACTTCATGATTGTTCGAACCGAACAGCGTTATTTGAATGTGAGCCAGTCATGATTGGTTGGCTATCTGGTCACGTTCTGCATCATCAGAACAATGGAACCATTGTTCTTGACGTTCATGGCGTTGGTTACGAGGTTCATGTTGCAGTTGGCGAAGACTTTGTCGTTGGTCAATCTCTCGAACTGTTTATTTATACCGTCGTGAGAGATGACGCGATCATTCTGTATGGATTTAAATCATTCTCTGACCGTGAATTCTTTGAGTTACTGCTCGTGACACCTGGAGTGGGTCCATCAACAGCGCTTGCTGCGCTGCGGACTATGAGTACTGATGAAATTGCTGGTGCAATTGAAGCAGGTGACACAAAGCGCATTTCTCAAATTCCGGGCATTGGTCCAAAGACGGCTAGCCGGATTGTTTTGGAGCTGAAGGGGAAAGTCTTTTCAGCCTCGAATTACGAACCCGCCGCAAACCTCTCTGCAAAAACAACAGCCATTGAAGATGCGCTTCGTGGGCTCGGGTATAACCCACAAGAAATTAGACAGGCACTCGATGGTGTTGATCTGCCCGATGATGAGGCAACCGCACTTCGAGAAGCGCTGCAGTTATTGAGGCGTAAATGAGCCGTCGAGACATTGATCTAACTCAGATTGAACAGAGCGTCGTGGCTCCAGTAGCCAGCACTCAAGAGCGCCAGGTTGAAGTGTCGCTTCGACCATTAACGCTTAAGGAGTTTGTTGGACAAGGTGAACTCGTTCGCCACTTAGAAATTGTTCTAGGTTCTGCGAAGTCACGTGGCCAGACGGTAGACCATTTGCTCTTTGCTGGTCCTCCCGGACTTGGAAAAACATCACTTGCGAGCATTGTGGCAAGTGAGATGGGGTCGGGGCTTCGTATTACGTCTGGTCCTGTTCTTGCGCGACCCGGCGACATTGCGGCTCTTCTTACAGACTTGCAAGATGGCGATGTTTTGTTCATTGATGAAATTCACCGCCTGTCGAGGTCGGTTGAAGAAGTTTTGTACCCAGCCATGGAAGATCACCGCCTCGACGTCATGATTGGCCGTGGCCCATCTGCACGTTCTATTCGACTTGATCTTCCAAACTTCACACTGGTCGGCGCAACAACAAGAACTGGACTTGTGGCAGCTCCACTTAGAGACCGATTCGGTTTCATTGGACAACTTGATCTCTATGACGCAAATGAACTCACTGTGATTGTTGAACGTTCTGCAAAGTTGTTAGAGGTTGTTCTTTCGGGTGATGCTGCAGCAACAATTGCGCAACGCAGCAGAGGAACACCACGAATTGCGAACCGACTACTGCGACGTGTCCGTGACTTTGCAGCAGTAAAAGATCACAAAATCATTTCTACTGAAATTGCTGTCGAAGCGCTTGATCTCTTTGGCGTTGATGTCTATGGACTTGACAAAATTGACCGAAGAATTCTTGGGCTTCTTTGTGATCAATTCTCGAGTCAACCCGTGGGTCTCACAACGCTTGCTCACGCCTGCGGCGAGGAGCCCTCGACGATTGAAGATGCTTACGAGCCCTATTTGCTACGTGAAGGCCTTTTAATTCGAACCCCTCGGGGTCGCATAGCGACCGAGCGAGCGTTCAATCACCTTGGAATAAAGCCTCGTGGCGGGGGATTGGTCTAGGTCGGACCTGTTTAGCGACTAGGGTTTCGTTGTCTATTGACGGAGGAAATTCAAATGTTCGCAGCAACATCATCATCAGGTAGTTCATCTATTCTCATCATCTACGTAGTGGTTTTTGGAGGTATTTACTTCTTCTACCTACGTCCACGTCGCAAAAAGCAGGCAGCAGCTCGCGCCGAAGCACGTGTCACTGAAATTGGCGTTCGTTACCAAACAATCGGTGGCTTTGTTGGCACAGTTGTGAAGACCACTGATGAATTCGTTACTCTTCGTAGCTCAAGCGGCACTGAACTCGACTTCATCCCAACTGCAATTGCCCGTCGCTTCGACCCAGCACCAGTTGTTGAGTCATCTGACGAGACAGAGGGCGACAAGTAGTAATGGCTTCACAAGTTGGATCAAAGAGGTCAATGATTGTCAGTCTGACCCTTTCGATAGTTATTTCGTTCGGATCATTGATTGCAACACTCAGCCTTGGATGGGGACCAAAACTTGGTCTTGACCTAGCTGGTGGACTTTCTGTTGTCTACAAACCTTCTACTCCAGCAACATTGGCTGAGATGCAAGAAGTGGTAACTGTTCTTTCTAACCGTGTGAACGGACTTGGAGTTTCTGGTGCCACAGTAAATCTTCAAGGCACCAATGTTGTTGTCAGCATCCCAGGCGTCAGTGACGCTCGTTCAGTTCTTGCAGCAGTTGGACAAACCGCTCAGTTGTTGTTCCGACCAGTTCTTGCATCTGTTGGAACCGCAAAGAAGCTTGTTGACATTGGAACAACACAAATTCCAACTCCAACTGGTAAATACCTCATGAGTGCTGCAAACCTAAATGTGCAGCAAGCACCTAATACACCTGCTGGATTTATTGAAAACACTCCAGCACCAGATCCAATGTACGCAAGTGTTGCAAACACCAAGCCAGCTAATGACAACCCAGCCGCGAATGTAATTTTGCCGGTTCTCGGTGGCGGTGGAGCTCGTTACGTTCTTGGGCCAGCTCAGCTAACTGGAACCGCAATCAAAAAAGCATTCGCCCAGCAGGACCAAGCCGGCGCATGGGTTGTTAGCTACACATTGACCTCTGCTGGAACTCCGCAGTGGGACCAGGTTGCTCAGCAAAACTTCCATCAACTCGTTGCTATTGAACTTGACGGTGTGATCCAGTCAGCTCCAATTATTCAGCCAACACAGGCATCGTTCTCAAGTTTCGGTGGATCTGGACAAATTTCTGGTTCGTTTACTCAAGAGAGCGCTAAGAATTTGGCACTCGCCATGAACTTCGGTGCACTACCTGTGCGCCTCGTTCCGCTTTCAACGCAGACTGTTTCACCAACACTTGGTCACAACGCATTAGTTGCTGGCCTCGGCGCTGGTCTTGTTGGACTCGCACTTGTGCTTCTCTACACAATTCTTTATTACCGTTCACTTGGTCTCGTGATCATCCTCGGACTTGTTGTTACTGCTGCACTGTTGTGGGCGATTATTTCTGCACTTGCTCACACCGCGTTTGCTCCTAGCTTCAACCTGGCAGGTGTTACCGGATTAATTGTGTCCATTGGTATCACTGTTGACAGTTACATTGTTTATTTCGAACGACTGAAAGATGAAGCTCGAGCGGGCAGATCCGTTCGCTCATCGGTTGATCGTGGATTCAAATCTGCCTGGAGAACAGTCCTTGCAGCTGACACCGTAAGTCTTCTCGCCGCAGTTTTGCTGTACTTGATCGCTGTTGGAGACGTGCGTGGATTCGCATTCTTCCTAGGGCTCTCAACACTTCTCGACGTGGTCATCACGTGGTACTTCACACGTCCACTTGTTGTGCTTCTAGGTCGTCGTGGCTCAAGCAGCACTTCAGCTCTTTCTATGGCCGCCGGACTTCAATCTGGAGGTAACGACAATGAGTAACGAAACTAAGACACCAGGGCGCTTTGGTCGTCTGTACCGTGGTCTTACAACCGTTGACTTCGTTGGACGAAAGAAACTTTGGTTCACCATTTCAATCGTCGTAATTATTTTTGGACTTGGCTCACTGGCAATTCGTGGATTCAATCTCGGCATTGAATTCAAGGGTGGAACCACTTGGGAAGTTCTTGCGCCTCACTCATCAGTTGCACAGATGACGAGTGCAGTTGAAAAGGCCGGAATCTCTCAACCAATTGTTCAAAAGCTTGGAAGCTCGACATTTCAGGTGTCTGCAGACATAAATGCTCTTTCTCAGGAACAGCAAGTAACGGTTACTAACAATGTTGCACAAGCAATGGCCACTGCAGCAGGCGTTAGCTTCAACCAAGTTTCAACGAGCAGCATTGGACCAACATGGGGAAGCGGCATCACCAAGCGCGCGCTTGAAGCACTCATTGTCTTCTTCATTGCGGTTGTTGGCTACATCTCAGTTCGATTTGAGCCAAAGATGGCACTCGCTGCATTCGTTGCAATGGTTCACGACCTTCTCATCACAGTTGGTGTGTATTCGCTACTGGGATTCCAGATAACACCAGACACTGTTATTGCTATCTTGACGATTCTTGGTTATTCGCTGTACGACACCGTGGTGGTGTTCGACCGAGTGCGAGATAACACGTCTGGCGTTCTTAAATCTGGTGACATGTCGTACGCAGAAATGGTCAACCTTTCAATGAACCAAACACTGGCACGATCAATCAACACATCTCTTGTGGCGATTCTTCCAGTGCTTTCAGTTTTGGTCGTTGGTGCCTACATCCTTGGTGCAACAACACTTCAGAACTACGGATTAGCGCTCTTCGTTGGACTACTTAGTGGTGCGTACTCATCTATCTTCATTGCCAGTCCTTTGCTGGCACTTATGAAGGAACGCGAACCACGATTCAAGGACCTAGCTAATCGCGCTCGCGATCGTCAAGAGCGCTCGGTAATGACCCCCGCTTCAGCGGCACGACTTGGATCTGATGGCGCACAACGCCAATCGCGTTCTAGTTCTGCTCGTTCAGGCATTGCGCCACGTGCAAGAAAGCAAAAGCGTCGTTAAAGCACCGGTAGGCTGGATGTATGGTCAGCCTCTCAACTCGTCCGTCAGCTGATTCTGAGCTAACGGCCTCAATTGAGCGTCTAATTGGGCGTTTTAGCGAACACCACCTGAACGGTGATGTCTCGCTCATTCGTCGTGCCGGACTAGCCGCAATCAATGCCCACGAGGGCCAACTGCGCCGTACCGGTGAACCATACGTAACCCACCCGATTGCGGTCGCTGAAATCATTGCTGAGCTTGGACTTGATGAACCAACGATTGCCGCGGCGCTACTGCACGACGCCGTTGAAGACACTGTTGTCACCACTAAGTGGCTCTCTAAAGAATTCGGCGAGCAAGTCGCGTCAATTGTTGATGGGGTTACCAAACTTGATCGTTTGGAATTCGACTCAAAAGAAGCTCAACAGGCAGCAACGATTCGCAAGATGTTTATTGCCATGGCTCAAGACTGGCGTGTACTTGTAATCAAACTTGCTGACCGACTTCACAACATGCGAACAATCTCTGTGATGCCCATGAATCGCCAGCAAGCAATCGCCCAAGAGACCATGGATGTGTACGCGCCGCTGGCGCACCGTCTCGGTGTACAGCAAGTTAAGTCGCAGTTAGAAGATCTTTGTTTCGCAACACTTCACCCCAAGCGATATGCAGAAATCGAACAAATGGTCGCTGCTCGTCAGCCAGAGCGCGAAGAGTACTTATCTGACGTGATGAGTTCACTCGGTGACAAGCTCACTTCATTTGGCATTGAAGCTGATGTTCGTGGTCGTCCAAAGCACCTCTGGAGTATTTACGAAAAGATGGTCGTTGGCGGAAAAGAGTTTGATGAAATCTTCGACCTCGTTGGAATGCGAATCATTGTTGAAGACGAGCGCGACTGTTGGGCAGTACTTGGAGCAATCCACTCGCTCTGGTCTCCAGTTCCTGGACGATTCAAGGACTACATCAACTCTCCGAAGTTCAACCTCTATCAGTCACTGCACACCACAGTTATTGGACCAAGGTCTAAGTCGGTTGAAGTACAGATTCGTACTTCTGAAATGCACCGTCGCGCCGAGTTCGGTATCGCTGCTCACTGGGGCTATAAAGAAGGCGCATCACAAAAAGAGATTGCTTGGATGCAGCGTCTTTCTGACGTTGAAGAAGAAGAGACCGACCCAATTGCGTTCCTTGAAGCATTAAAGCTTGACCTTGAACATGATGAGGTCTATGTCTTTACTCCTAAGGGTCGTGTTATTGCTCTGGTGGAAGGGGCAACTCCAGTTGACTTTGCCTACGCCGTGCACACCGAGGTTGGACACAAGTGCGTTGGAGCAAAAGTAAACGGTCGACTCGTTCCGCTTGATACGCCACTTCGCTCCGCTGACGTTATTGAAATTGTTACTAGCAAGCAAGATGGATCTGGCCCGTCTAGAGACTGGCTCAACATCGCAAAGTCATCGAGAGCGAAATCAAAGATTCGCCAGTGGTTCCAGCGTGAACGCAGAGAAGACGCCATTGAAGGTGGAAGAGAAGAACTCACCAAGGCACTTCGTCGAGAAGGCCTGCCAATCGCAACAACATTCTCTTCGAAGGCTCTTGATGCGGTAGTTCGCGCGCTGAATCTTGATGACCATGATGCACTCATGATGGCCATTGACAGTGGTCAGATTTCTGGGCTCGCTGTTGTGCAGAGGCTTTCACGTGAACTCCAAGGCGGTGAAGGCGAACAACTTCCTACAACTGTTTCACGCATCCCTAAGACGGGGCGAACAAACCGTCGTGGCGCTGGTGTGTACGTTGAAGGTCTTGATGACGTAATGATTCACCTCGCTAGGTGCTGTTCTCCAGTTCCTGGTGACCAGATCATGGGCTTTATTACCCAGGGTCGAGGAGTATCTGTGCACCGCAGTGACTGCTCGAATGCTGTGGCTTTGGCGCAACGACTCGGCGAGCGAATCATTGAAGTTGAGTGGGACGGCTCGACTGGCGGTCACTTCCGTGCGGTTCTTGAGATTATGGCCTTTGACCGCACACGTTTGCTGCTTGACGTCTCGAGCGTTATTGCCGAATATCAGCTCAGCATCATCTCCAGTAATTCAAGTACGTCAGGTTCTCGAATTGTTCGAATTGTTTTCGATGTTGAGCTCGCAGATCCAACACACCTAAGTAGTCTTCTTGCAGCACTTAAAAACGTCGACGGCGTTTTTGATGCCTTCCGCCAACTACCAGGTCAGAACAAGAACTCATGAGCGAATTTCAAGCACCCATAGGAACACACGACGTCATTGGTCCTGAGTCGCACGAGTGGGAAGGCCTCATTGGCACGTTTGCTGAGTTCGCCCACCGTTTCGGTTTCTCACTCGTCATCTCACCAATGTTTGAAGACATTGGTGTATTTAATCGTGGCATTGGTGAAAACAGTGACGTTGCAAAAAAAGAAATGTACGTTTTCACTGACCGTGGAGATCGTACCTACGCACTTCGCCCAGAAGGAACTGCTTCTGTTGTTCGCGCATTTGTTCAGCACAATCCAACAACGCCGTGGAAGGCTTGGTACGCAACACCAGCATTTCGCTACGAACGTCCACAAGCTGGTCGTTATCGTCAGCACCACCAAGTTGGCGTTGAAGTGCTTGGTTCAGATGACCCAGCAGTTGACGTCGAGGTTATTACTCTCGCGTGGCGTTTCTACGAAGCAATTGGCCTAAAGCGAATTCGTCTGCTTATTAACTCCATGGGACATGATGAGTGTCGCGGTAAATACGTTGAGTTACTAAAAGCTCACCTGAAGTCGAATGCATCATCGCTCTGTGAAGAACACCAAAAAGTGTGGGAGCAGAATCCGCTTCGCGTCCTTGACTGCAAGAAGGCACCATGTATTGAAGTAACGGGCAAGGGTCCAATGTTGCCTGATCATGTCTGTACTGACTGCAGTGAGCACTTCGCAAAAGTTGTTGCTGGTCTTACGTCACTTGGCATTACGCCAGAGCTAAATCCACGACTGGTTCGCGGATTCGACTACTACACCAGAACAACGTTTGAATTCGTTGCGGACTCACTTGATGGTGCACAAAATGCCATTGGTGGGGGAGGGCGCTACGACAAGCTCGCCGAAGAGCTCGGTGGAAAGCCAACGAGCGGCATTGGATTCGGATCCGGCATTGAGCGACTACTTCTAACAAGACAAGCTGAAGGCGTTTCGTCTGCGCTCGTTGACCGCTCGGTTGATGTGTTTGTGATTGACACCACAGATGATGACCTTGCTACATCGCTCTGTGATGAACTTCGCCGACACGGACTCAGTGTTGAGCGTGCATTTGACGGACGCTCAATGAAGTCTCAAATGAAACTCGCTGATAAATCAGGAGCCCGCTTCGCACTGCTTATTGGTCCCCAAGAACAGGCTGCTGGTCAGGTTACGATTAGAGACCTACGTAGCGCGGATCACGAGCAGACACAAAGCCAGGTCTCTCGTGATGCGGTGACTGCAGCGATTTTCAATCTAATAACGAAGTGAAGTGACAATGTCAAAGAATTATGAAGCCACCAGCATGCGCGACATGCTTTGCGGATCAGTTAACGCTGCCCACATTGGACAGAAACTGAGCGTATGTGGCTGGGTTGCCAAGCGTCGTGAACACGGTGAACACCTCGCGTTTGTTGACCTCCGTGACCGTTCAGGACTTCTTCAGGTTGTCGTTGACGGCAAAGTTGATGTTCGCTCAGAATACGTAATTCGCGTCACTGGAACTGTTACTAAGCGCCCAGAGGGCACCATCAACGACAAGCTCGCAACAGGTGAAATTGAACTCACTGACTGCACGGTTGAAATTCTTTCAGCTGCAGAACCTCCTCCATTTCAGCTTGACGAGCGCGTCGACATTGACGAGCAAGTTCGACTCAAGTATCGCTACTTAGACATCCGCCGCGAAAAAATGCAACGCAACCTTCGACTTCGCGCTGCAGTTAACACCTCACTTCGTAACTCTATGGAAGCGCAAGGCTTCTGTGAAGTTGAAACACCTCTTCTTTGGGCACCAACACCCGAAGGAGCTCGCGAGTTTGTAGTTCCTTCTCGACTTCACCCGGGTGACTTCTACGTTCTCCCGCAGAGTCCACAGATTGCCAAACAACTTCTTATGGTTGGTGGATTCGATCGTTATTACCAAATTGCTCGTTGTCTTCGTGACGAAGACCTTCGTGCAGATCGTCAGTTCGAATTTGTTCAGCTCGACCTCGAAGCAAGTTTCGTGACTCAAGAAGACATTCTTGCGTTTGTTTCTGAAGCAGTACTAAACGCTGCAGAAGTCGCCACCGGAACTCGTCCCGGTCCGATTGGATCAATGACGTGGCACCAGGCGCTTGACGAATACGGAACAGATAAGCCCGACCTGCGATTTGGAATGGTTCTTCGTGACCTCTCTGAAGTCTTTGCAACAACTGAAGTGAAGGCGTTCTCCGCTCCAACGGTGAAGGCCATTCGTGTTCCTGGCGGCGCAGAGTTCTCTCGCGCCAAGCTTGATCAACTTACTGATCAAGCAAAGGAACTCGGAGCGAAGGGTCTTGCGTGGTTCCGCATCACTGGCGAAGGCGTTGACTCACCACTTGCGAAGTTCCTCAACGAAACTGAAATTGCCGCAATCGCTGCAGTAGACGGTGCGCAAATTGGCGACATTGTTTTCTGTGTTGCTGATGAATACGCACAAGCCTGCAAGGTTCTTGGTTCTATTCGTGTAATCCTTGGTGCTCCTCCAGTCAGTGAAGGACCTCATCATTACGTCTGGATTACAGACTTCCCGATGTTCGAAGGCATTGACGATGACGGTAACCCAATTGCAGCTCACCACCCGTTCACAATGCCTAACCCTGATGACATTCATCTCATGAAGAGTGACCCTCTAAAGGTGCGCGCTCGTTGCTACGACCTCGTGCTTAATGGATGGGAACTTGGAAGTGGGTCGGTTCGTATTAGTGACGCAGCTATTCAGGCTCAAGTCTTCACTTCGCTTGGAATTAGCGACGAAGAAGCAGAAAGTCGATTCGGATTCCTTATGGGTGCCTTTAAGTACGGAGCTCCACCACATGCAGGATTCGCTTTTGGAATTGACCGCTTGGTTGCAATTTTTGCGGGAGAGGAAAACATCCGTGAAGTTATTGCGTATCCAAAGACTCAGTCGGGCTCTGACCTCATGACTGGTGCACCAAAGAACATTTCTGAGCGCCAACTTCGTGACCTCAGAATCAAACCAGTTCTTAAGGGTTAACTACGTCACTCTTTGACGACGCCGTGGCTCAACGCCTGAAGCAAGCAGCACCTCTCGCTGAACTACTTCGACCAAGAACTTTGGACGAAGTAGTAGGACAGTCTCACCTCGTTGGCCCAGACGGCCCACTACGAAGCTTCGTAGGCGCACAACAACTCACTTCAATGATTCTTTGGGGACCAGCAGGAACCGGGAAGACAACACTGGCTCGCATTCTTGCAACGTCTGCTGGTTACGCGACAGAAAGTCTTTCTGCTGTTACTGGTGGAGTGAAAGATGTTCGTGAGGCTCTCAGTCGTGCACATGACCGCCTCGGTGAGCGCGGACAAAAAACTGTTTTGTTTATTGATGAGGTTCACCGGTTCAATAAGTCTCAGCAAGACCTACTTCTTCCAGCGACCGAGTCCGGTGAGATTGTTCTCATCGGCGCCACAACTGAGAATCCTTACTTCGAAGTGAATGCTGCGCTCATGAGTCGGTGCACTCTGTGGCGACTAAAGCCACTCACCGAAGCGGAACTTCTCACGCTCGCTCATCGTGGGTTAGAACTTCGAAACGCATCAGCATCTGATGAAGCACTAAGCGCAGTTACTTCTTCTGCTGATGGCGACGCCAGGGGAGCACTCACCACGCTCGATACTGCAATCATTTTGGCGCACGCTCAGTCTGGTGTTGGAACACAGGTAAGCGTTGAACACATTGCGCAGGCTCGTGACGGCAGGCTGTATCACCAGTCTGCCGATACGCACTACGACCAAGTAAGCGCATTTATCAAATCGGTTAGGGGATCTGACCCAGACGCTGCGCTCTATTGGTTAGTGACACTTCTAGAGAGTGGTGAGAGTGCAAGATTTCTTGCTCGACGTTTGGTCATACTTGCGAGCGAGGACATTGGCCTCGCCGATCCAATGGGACTTCTTGTTGCAGAATCTGCAGCACGAGCTGTTGAGTTTGTTGGTCTGCCTGAAGCGCGACTCACACTTGCTCACGCGACAATCACCTTGGCGCTGCTCCCAAAGAGCAATGCAGTAACGCGAGCACTTGGTGCAGTGACGCAGGCGGTTCAAGCTGGCGGTCACATTGAAGTTCCTGACCATCTGCGTGACGGCCACTACCGAGGGGCCAGTGAAATTGGCTTCGGGACGAACTATCAGTACCCTCACGATTTTGATAATGGATGGGTTAACCAGCAGTATCTGCCAGACGGCCAAAAGGGCGCACGTTTCTTTGACCCTTCGTTTTATGGACGAGAACAGGCACTTGTTGAGCAGTGGCGTCGCAGAACGGGCCAAACAGACACAGATGGCACCACAACGCCGGTAGAGTAAATGCCGTGGAAGCAGCTCAACTCCGGTCTATTTTTCTTAATTACTTTGCTGAAAACGGGCACACAATTGTCCCTTCAGCGAGCCTGATCCCTCACGACCAGTCGCTTCTTTTTACTGTCGCGGGAATGGTTCCCTTCAAGCCTTATTTCACTGAAGAAGAGACCGCGCCTTACGAACGCGCTGTTTCAATTCAGAAGTGTTTTCGAACTGGCGACATTGACCAGATTGGAACAACGCAGCGACACCTGACCTTCTTTGAAATGATGGGCAACTTCTCCTTTGGTGATTACTTCAAAGAAGGAGCCATCAAATACGCCTGGGGACTTATCACTGAGGGATTCGGTCTTGATCCAGAGAAACTCTGGATAACTGTTCACCACTCAGACGATCAGGCAGAAGAAATGTGGCGCGACCTCATTGGCATTCGTCCAGAGCGAATTCAACGACTTGGTGAAGACAACTTCTGGGCCATGGGCGACAGCGGTCCATGTGGTCCGTGTTCTGAGATCTTCTACGACAAGGGTCCATCATTTGGAGCTGATGGTGGCCCTGCACATGGAGGCGAAGACCGTTTCATTGAATTCTGGAACCTCGTATTCATGCAATTCGAAAAAGGCCCAAACGAATCGTTCATTGATCTTCCAAAGAAGAACATTGACACTGGAGCTGGCTTTGAGCGCGTTCTTTCAATTCTTAATGGTGTCGAATCAGTATTCGCCACCGACCTCTTTGCACCGCTCATTGAAACAGCATCTCGAGCAGTAAACGCACCACTTGGTCGTGATGAAAACACCGACATTGCTATTCGACGAATTGCTGAGCACGGACGTGCAATGAGCATCTTGGTTTCTGACGGTGTTCTTCCCTCAAACGAAGGACGCGGTTATGTTCTTCGACGCATTATCCGCCGCGCAATCCTGGCTGCTCGACGTGCTGGATCTGATGCTCCACTCACAGCGCAGCTCGTAGACGCAACGATTGAAAAGATGGGTGGCGCTTACCCAATCTTGATTAAAGATCGTGACCTGATTGTTTCAATTCTTGAACGCGAAGAAGCTGGATTCTCACGAACTCTGAAGGCCGGAATGACACTGCTTGAAGAAGAGCGCAACAAGGTCACAAAGTCTGGATCATTAATTTTCCCAGGCGACATGGCATTCAAGCTTCATGACACTCACGGCTTTCCAATTGAACTCACCGATGAAATTGTTGCTGAATCTGGACTCAGTGTTGAGCGCGAAGCATTCGACGCTGCAATGACTGAGCAGAAGGAACGTGCTCGCTCTAAGGCCAAGGCACTCAATCTCGCTGATGAATCTCAGTACAAAGAGCTTATTGAAAACCACGGTGCAACCAACTTTGTTGGTCGTGACGTTGAGCGCTACAGCATTGAAACTTCAGTTGTGGCAATTCTTTCTGGCGCTGACGGCACTAGTGAGCTCTTCTTGGAGAACACCCCTTTCTACGCAGAGTCGGGTGGTCAGGTCGGCGACATGGGAACTGTGGTGACTGAATCTGGTCGCTTCGAAGTTATTGACACCCAGAATGTTGCTGGAGGGCTCTTTGCTCATCGGGGCAAACTCACTGGCGAAATTCTCCCTGGACAAGTTTGTGTTGCAACAATTGCTCCGGAACGTCGCGAAGCAGTTCGACGCAATCACACCGCAACGCACTTGCTCCACGCAGGACTTCGCACTGTGCTCGGTGATCATGTTCGCCAGCAAGGTTCCTACGTAGGACCAGATCGCCTTCGCTTTGACTTTGCCCACGGCTCAGGTCTCGCGAGCGAAGAAATGGCACAAGTATTGACACTCGCCAATGGTGACATTGTGGAAAACGATTCTGTTGAAACAATTCAGACTTCTAAGAAAGAAGCAGAAACCATGGGCGCCATTGCGTTCTTTGGTGACAAGTACGGTGACCAGGTACGTGTAGTTCGTGCCGGCGTTCACAGTCTTGAATTCTGTGGAGGAACCCACGTAGACAGCCTCGGCTCAATTGGACAAATTCAAGTCGTCAGCGAAGCATCAATTGGTTCTGGTACTCGACGTATTGAAGCAGTGAGTGGACTTGGTGCGTACCGCAGAAGTCAAGAAATGGAAAGCGCACTTGGTGCAGTTGCGACACTTCTAAAAACTTCGCTCGATGATGTTGTCCCAGCACTTGAGAGAGTGTTTGAGCGTCAAAAAGAAGTTGAGAAAGAAATGTCTTCTCTTCGTCAGTCCCAGCTTTCTGCATTTGCTGACCAATTGCACAATGAGACAAGTACCCCGGTGCTCGTTGCTCGTGTTGACGGCTTCCCAGGAGATCAACTTCGAACTTTGGCACAAGACCTACAACGTCGTGGACGCAGGGCAGTGGTGATTGTTGGTGCGCTTGAAGACAAGGTTTCAATTGTTGTTGCATCTGATGAATCACTAGATGCTCAGGTCACGGTTAAAGAACTCGCGAAGTTTGTCAATGGTGGTGGTGGAGGCTCTGCACGCTTAGCGCTCGCAGGTGGCAAAGACGCCTCTGGAATTGACAAAGTGCTCACTGCAGCTAAAGCTCTTTAGGGAAAATGAGTCGAATTCTCGGAATCGATCCGGGCACTCGCAGATGCGGTGTTGCCATTACGGACTCGGCACAAACCATGGCATTTCCACGCACGGCGCTGGATGCAGATGAAACCTTCATCAAGAAACTCACAGAACTCATTGAAGAAGAGTTCGTGGGATCAATAGTCATTGGTCGACCAATTTCGTTATCGGGAAATGAGACCCAAAGCACAGAAGTTGCCGATCAGCTATTTGAGGCCATAAAGGGCGCTTTTCCTTCGTTTTTGGTAGTTCAGTGGGATGAACGCTTGACCACCTTAGAGGCTCAAAAATCGCTTTCTGGGGCCGGTATGAAGGCAAAGAATCACCGTGACCACATAGATAGCGCCGCCGCTGTAATCATGCTGCAAAACTACGTAGATGCGCTTCCTTCTACTTAAGCCTGTCAAGAGGGCAGTCCAGGCGATACTTGCGCTCATAACCATCTCGATTGTTTGGTTTTTCTTGCAATTGAACCCGCTTGGAGGAGGAGGCAAGGAAGTTGTCTTCACTGTTCATCCGGGTGATTCAATAACTCAGATTGCAACTGCAATGAGTGAAGCTGGAATTATTCATTCAACATTTGCGTTTCGAGTTGACGTCGCACTATTTGGAGCGCCAATAGTTAGATCAGGAAGCTACATACTTCCCCAAAACTCTTCATTCGGATTTGTTAAATCAGTAATTAGCAATGCGCCAAACGTTCGAGTTGTGACTGTAGTTCCAGGATTTACTCTTAAAGAAGTTGAAACATTGATTGCTAAAAATGCGGGTGCCTCATTCGCGAACTCATTTGCAATGAAAGTTGCTGGCGCTATTGCGTCTAGTCCTTATCACCCAAATGGATCGTTTGAGGGTCTCATTGGCCCCGGCCAGTATATTTTGTCTCCAGGCACAACACCAGAGAAGTTACTGAAACAAATGCAGTCATCATTTAATACTGTTGCGCATCAAGCTGGTTTCTCACCGTCAACTAAAATTGAAGGCCAACGTGCCTATCAACTTTTAATTGCTGCATCCATTGTTGAAAAAGAGGGGTATTACGCATCGAACATGCCTAAAGTTGCTCGAGTGATATTTAACAGACTCAAGCGTGGTGGATCGCTGCAAATGGACTCAACTGTTCTGTACGACTTAGGTAAAGATGGTGGGAGGGTTACACCGTCAATGCTCAAGATCAAGTCTCCTTACAACACCTACTTAAATGCAGGCCTCACTCCAACACCAATCTGTGTCGTATCCCTGTCTGCATTGAAAGCTGTGATGAATGCGCCAAAAGGTAGCTGGCTCTATTTCACACTTATTTCAAAAGATGGGACAGAAGCATTTTCCAACACGTTTGCAGAGCAACTAGCAAACGAGAGACTTGCCGCAACAAGGGGAATCAAATGATTTGGAATGTTGGCGTTGTTGGTGATCCGGTAGATCACTCGTTGTCACCTCAGCTGCAAGAGGCTGCAATGCAAATTGCTGGCATTGAGGGCAACACCTCTCGTGTTCAAATTTCAAGCTCTCAAGTAGATGAATTGAATCGTGCAATCAGAAGTGATTTCGATGCGCTTTCAGTGACCATGCCCCTGAAGCCACTCGCAACAACAATTTGTGACCACTTAGATCCAGCAGCAACAAGAACTGGGATGGTTAATTCGCTCCTGAGAAAAGACGGCCAGATCTACGGGGCATGCACTGACGGAGAAGGTCTTATCAGTTCAGTAAAGAGCCAATTCAACTTTGACTTTGCTGATGCTCGCGTTGTTGTTATTGGTGCAGGTGGTGCAGCAAGTGGGATTATTGATGCCCTGCAGAATTCAAATGCAAAGAGCATCACAGTTCTTAATAGAACTACATCGAAGATTGACGTGCTTTCAGCTAAATACGACAAAGTCACTTCCGCGCTCGGAAACAAAGTTGATGTTCTCATCAACACGGTTCCTATAACTGGTCGAGGAACTCCAGAAATGGTTGCAGGAATACATGCAGAGACCATCTGCATCGACATAACGTATGCACCTGCAGTCTCGCAGTGGCTTGCGTTCTATGAAGCAGAGGGATGTCGCACTGCAAATGGACTTGGGATGCTGGCTCATCAAGCAGCTTTACAATTCAAGTTCTGGTGGAATGTTGACATTGATGGAGAAGACTTGTTAGAGGTACTTACATGACCGATACACTCAGCGCGCTCTCAAATCGAATTCGTTCAAAAGACTCTCTTGACGTCAGTCTTTTATGGGGTCTTATTGCCCTAGGTGTCACCGGCGTGATCATGATTTACAGTGCAACTCGTCAAGCTCTCATCAGCGCTGGGTACAACCCTCACTACTACCTAGAACGTCAGGCACTGTACGTAGTAGTTGGCATTGCTGTGATGTATGGAGTTTCACTCGTTGACTACCGACGCCTCGAAATGGTTGCCACTCCGTTATACATTTCAGGTCTGCTTGGACTTTTTGGAGTTATTTTTTTTGGGTCAACTGCTCTTGGTGCTCAACGATGGTTCAATCTCGGTCTTTTTCAAGTGCAACCTAGTGAGTTCATGGTTTTGTTCTTGATTACTGCTGTTGCAACGTACTGTGAACGTCGACCAGAGGGATTGAAACTCTACGACGTGTGGCGTCTTCTGGCCATGGCAGCAGCTCCACTACTAATGATTGTGATTCAACCAGACCTAGGAACATCAATCATCATTGTCATCTCAATTGGAGCAATGTTGGTTGTTGCTGGAGTTCCACCTAGGTTTATGAGTGCTCTCGCGGTTATTGGAACTGTTGGTCTACTGCTCGCGGCTTATTTTTCAATTTTGCAGAAGTACCAAATTGAACGATTCACTTCTTTTTTGAATCAAAATACCAGTTCAACAAATTCGCAGATGCAAGCACTGATTTATCAAGTTGATAACGCGAAAAGCGCAATTGGATCGGGAGGTCTTCACGGATCTGGATTTTTCAATGGGCTTCAAACGGTGCTCGGCTACGTTCCAGAACAGCGAACCGACTTTATTTTCACTGCGATTGGCGAGCAGCTCGGTTTCATTGGCTCGCTTCTAATCATTTCATTGCTCGCGTTCGTCGCATACCGAATGTTCAGAATAGGCAGAAGCGCAAAGGACACAATGGGTAGGACTCTGGTCCTTGGCATTTTTGTTTTCTTCTCGTTCAGTTGTTTTGAGAACATTGGCATGACCATGGGAATTATGCCCATGACAGGAATTCCTCTACCGCTACTCAGCTACGGAGGGTCTGCGGCGATGGTGTTCTTTGCTGCTGGCGGGATAGTGCTTTCAGTGTCCAGGCGCTCTGGCAGTTAGTCTTACTACCTATGAGTGATGAAGTAACAACCTCCGAAGAGACAAAGATCGAGGACCCAGCTCCGGTCAAATTCTTTGTCATGAATATTGGTTCGGTGACCTTTGATCTTGTTAATTCAGCTCCTGAGGTACACCTGACTGAGGACGATCACCCGTACAGAAGTATTTCTATTTCTATTGCATTGCCTGAAGCTCAATCACTAGAGAATGCACTCAAGAAAATTAAAGGTCGCCGGCCTTCGACTCATGAACTCTTTTCAGATGTTCTAGGTCAGGTGCACGTGGACGTAATTGCAGCTCGAATTGTAAAACACGAAAACGGTGTCTTCTATTCTGAGCTTGATTTGATGTCGCCTAAGGGAAGAATTGTTCTTGACTGCAGAACGAGTGACGCATTGATTATTGCTTCTCGCCAAGCTGTGCCAGCACCGATCCTGTGTGCTGAAGGTGTTCTTAAGCAGTTCTACGTTTAAGTAAATGTAACTGCGCGAACTTCTCCACCTCGAAGTTCATTGGCATTTTCTTCAGAAATGCGAAGAAGCAAAGCAACAATCACGTAATTAGATATCAGTGAACTTCCTCCATATGCCATGAACGGCAGTGTGATTCCAGTGAATGGAAGAATTCGGAGCACCCCGGCCATAATAAAAAATGCCTGGAACCCCATTGTTGCCGTTAGGGCTACTGCAACTAATCGAACAAAGTCTGAATGTGCTTTTTGTGCGATTCGAAAACCTTCACCAACGAAAAGTGTAAAGAGGCAGAGAATAAGAATAATTCCAAGAAACCCAAGCTCTTCTCCGATTGCAGAGAGGATCATGTCTGATGAAATTTCTGGAATGTTTCCTGATTGTCCGAGTCCAAGTCCAGTACCAGTTATTCCACCTGCCGCAAGTGAAAACCATCCATATGCAAGTTGGTGAGAAAACTTGAAGTTAATTGCGGACCATGGATCGAGCCACTGAGAGATTCGGTAGTGGACTTGAGTAAAGAAGATGTTTGCCGTGTACGAGCCAACAGCGAAAAGTGCAATTCCAAGTCCAATGTACGTCTTAAGTCCTGTAGTGATCCATAGAAGTGAAAAGAATAGAGCGAAGAGAATCATTGCAAAACCAATGTCGTTCTCGCCACCGAGGATTGCTAACGCTAATCCCCACGCTGCAATAATCGGAAAGAGTGCTTTAGGTGGAACAATAAGCCGACCAAGAAATCTTTGCGTTGGTGTTGATAGCAACTCTCGATTCGAAGAAAAGTATGACGCAAAGAAAAAGGCTAAAAGAAGTTTCGCTATTTCAACAGGCTGAAATGAAAGTGGTCCAGCTCTAACCCAGAGCCGAGCACCGTTGACGTTAACTCCTAGGCCGGGAAGCAAGGGGAGAAGCAAAAGGATTATTGCTGAGCTAAGTGTCAGATACCGATATCTATCAAGGTCTCGTACGCTTTTGACAAACTTCAGTGTCAAAACAAATGCAATCGCACTTAGGAGATACCACACTGCTTGGTATCCAGCCCTGCTTGTATTCCATCTAGCAATCTCTACGTAACCAATTCCATTTAGCAATGTTGCTATTGGTAGAAGAATCTGAGATGAATTAGGAGCGAATTTCTTTAATGCAAGATGCATTCCTAGAGAAATTGCAACAATGCCAATTAGGAAGATCCAAATTTTCGGAGGCATTGTTCCATGGGCTCCGAGTGAGGCGAGTACGTAGAAAGAAACAGTGATTATCCACGCTAGTGACATAAGCCCTAATTCAGCAGAACGCAATTGTGACGGTTGTGTGAACAAGGATTTAATAACTTCAGCACGCTTGCTTCGTACGGGATTCGCCACAATTCAAGAGTAGTCGTAGAATTGTAGAAATTGCTTCATTAATGAAGAAAGCGATGTTTGTCGGTGAGCTTTAATCCTCAGTCCTTTGGTTCCGAACGATTCTCAAACCGCGAACTGTCACGTCTTGAATTCGGAGTGCGACTTCTTGATCTCGCTGAAAATGACGCCCTTCCAATTTTGGAGAGAATCAAATTCGTAGCAATTTTTGCCGACATGATTGATGAGTTCTTTCAGGTTCGTGTCGTGAGCCTGGAAGACAAAGTCGCTGCCGGTGTCCACACTCCTTCAATTGATGGAATGCGTCCTCGTGAACAACTTGACGCAATTCGCGAGAGAGTTATGTCGCTTGTTGAACGACAGGACCGCCTTGTTATTGACATGCTGATTCCAACATTGGCCCTGTCAAACATCGAAATTGTCAAATACAACGAGCTAGGTGATGAGGACAAGAAGAAGCTCGCTAGTTACTTCGAAAAGAATGTCTACCCAGTTTTGACTCCACTAGCAGTTGACCCTGCTCATCCGTTCCCGATGATTTCTAACCTTTCGCTCAACATTGCAGTGACTGTTGTAGATAAGAAAACAGATGAAGAGCGAAGCGCGCGTATTAAAGTTCCAAATTCCTTACCTCGATTCCTGAAAGCATCAGATAATCAGTTCTGCTTGCTTGAAGAATTAATTATGGAGAATCTCGATCGTCTATTCCCAGGTATGGAAATAGGTAAGGCCGACCTTTTCCGTGTTACTCGTAATGCTGACTTGACTCTTGACGAAGATGAAGCAGACGACCTCTTAGTTGCTCTTGAAATTGAGCTTCGCCGTCGTAGGTTTGGTGAGGCACTCCGCGTTGAAATTCAAAAGGGAATGGATCAAGACTTCCTCGATCTTCTTGTTGAGCAACTCGAAATTGATAAGTCGAACGTTTACGTAACTGACGCGCCACTTGGTCTTCATGACCTGTGGAGCCTGTACGCGTTAAACCGACCTGAGCTAAAGGGTGAAAGCTGGTCACCGCTCACTCCTAAGAGACTTCTTGACGGGGACCACGTGGGTGACATCTTCGCTGCAATTCGTGAAGGAGACATCCTTCTTCATCACCCTTACGAATCATTCGCCGACTCAGTTGAGGGCTTTATTGCTCAAGCAGCAAAAGACCCTCAAGTAATTGGAATTAAACAAACGCTGTATCGAACTTCTGGTGACTCACCAATTGTTGCTTCTCTCATTAAAGCCGCAGAACGTGGAAAACAGGTTGTTGCAATTGTTGAGTTAAAGGCACGATTTGATGAGGCTGCAAACATTGAGTGGGCCAAGACACTCGAAGATGCGGGTGTGCACGTTGTGTATGGAATCAGTGGACTTAAAACTCACGGAAAGACTTCACTTGTTGTTCGCCAAGAAGGATCTTCAACCAAGCGATACGTGCACATTGGAACAGGAAACTACAACGGAAAAACAGCCAGGATCTACGAGGATTATGGACTGCTTACGTGTGATGATGAGATCACAAGCGACGTTGGGGAATTATTCAACTATCTAACTGGATTTTCTCGTCACATTGATTATTCAAAATTGGTCGTAAGCCCCGTATCGACAAGAGATGAAATTCTTAAACTAATCAATAAGCAGACTGATTTGGGCGACAAGGGTTTAATTTCTATAAAGGTGAATGGGCTCACCGATCCAACGATTATTGATGCGCTGTACGAAGCTAGTTACGCTGGAGTTCAGATTCGTTTACAAGTACGAACTCTCTGCAGTCTTCGCCCAGGCGTTCCCGGTCTATCTCAGAACATCTCGGTGAAAAGTCTCGTTGGGGAATTTTTAGAGCATTCCCGAGTCTTTATTTTTGGCTCAAAGGATACAAAGCACTTCTCGGTGCTCTTCGGATCAGCTGACCTTATGGAGCGAAACCTTGACCGACGCGTTGAGGTCACTGTGCCAATTCAAGATGCAGCCATCCAAGATGAGATTGTTGAGAATTTTGACATCAGTTGGAGTGATGATCTCTACACCTGGGTCCTAGGAACTGACAGGCGCTGGCGTCGACTGCAGCCAGTCAACAATATTTCTGCGCAAAGGATCTTTAAGGCTCGGGCGATTCAGCGTTCTCGGGAACTTCTCTAGAAAGAGGTCCTTTTCTCCATTGAAGGCTCGCGTAAGTTGTAGCTCCAATTGGGATGGGAAGCCAGAAGTTCACTAGGCGGTATGAAAGCACAGCAAGAATTGCTTCTGCGTGCGGAACGCCGAACCCAACAAGCGTTGGAATGAGTACTCCTTCAATAACACCAAGGCCCGCTGGCGTTAAAGGAATTGCAGCCAAAATGTTGGCAAGACCGTAGGCGACAAGTAAGTCAATCGGTGAAACTATGTTTCCAAATGCCCAGAGAAATACCCAGAGGCAAGAAGCGTCAAATAACCAGTTAAGACCAGCCCACGTAAATGCCCACCACAAAGTCCTTCGATTATTGATAAGTAGGGTAATTCGGTTTGCGACTTTGTCGAGAAGTTGTGAAACAGTTTCTTCGTCAAGTTTTGGGACCCTACGGGCAAGTGATCGAAGCCAAATGTCAGCTCGACTCTGTCCCTTCGTAATCAGGATGATTGTTCCAAAGAAAGCCAGCATCAAGAACGCACCTGCAAGTGCTGCGAATCCGTACGCAGGATTAAAGCCACGAAGAGGAATGGAAATAACTAGTGCAGTCCAAAATATGATGTTGAGAACAACCGCAGAACCACTTCCTTGCGCAGCTAGTCCGAATGCATTCGTTTCCTTCGGCACTCCAAGCTCATTAAAGATTCGGTAGGAAAGTGCACCTGCAGGTGCCGTTCCTCCAGGCACAACGTGGCTGATTGCCAGTCCCGCAAGATTGACTCGAAGAGTGTTGTATCTCTTTGGGGCGAATGGATAGAGAACAGTTCGTGTCAGTTCAACGTATGAGTAGATTGCAGCCATTTCAAGACCAATTGCGAGCAAGACAATTAGTGGGTTAAGCGATGAAAGCAGGTGAAGTGATTTACGTGCTGAGGCGAACTGTGGGAGTACTAAATACTCAAAAACGAAGACCAAGCATCCTGCGCTGAGAATGATCCGTAGCTCTCGCGGCATCGGGGTGCGCTTCTTAGTTTTTTTCTCTGTCATGTTTGGAAAGTTTTCATAAGAGTGTTCATATGAAGTCTTTAGGAGAAGTCTAGGTCGCCGAACTATGATTTTGAGGTGCGAACATTGGTCGTTTTACCGACATACAACGAAATTCTCAATATCGAGCCAATGCTTCGAGCCATCAGAGAGTCTGTGCCGAATGAGCACATCTTGGTTGTAGATGACGGCAGTCCCGACGGAACCGCAAGTCGTGCTGAAGAAATTGGTGCTGAACTCGGTCAAATTGAAGTTCTACGTCGATCTACGAAGAGCGGACTCGGAGGGGCGTACCGCGCTGGGTTCAGGCATGGTCTCAGCAAAGGCTTTGATCACTTCGTCGAGATTGATTGCGACTTCTCGCATGATCCGAAAGTTTTACCAGAGTTGTTAAAGGCGGCTCAGACTCATGATGTGGTGATTGGCTCACGCTACGTTGAGGGTGGACACATTCCTAATTGGAAACTTTCTCGTCGACTGCTATCTCGTGGTGGTAATCAGTACGCATCAATCATGCTTGGTCTTCATGTCAAGGACTCAACCGCTGGGTACCGCGTGTATTCAAAATTGGGACTAGAGAAAATTGACTATGAAACTGTGAGCGCCGATGGTTATGGTTTTCAGATTGAAATGACTTACCGTGCTCGACGTGGCGGAGCATCGATCATTGAAGTTCCTATTTCGTTTATTGATCGCGAGCTTGGTGAATCAAAAATGTCGAGTTCAATTGTTATTGAAGCGTTACTTCTAGTTACTAAATGGGCGATAGGTCGACCATTTGGGATTCAAGCTCACTGAACGCTGTCAACCAAAACCGACGAGAGAACGCTTGCGAGTTTCGCTCTAGTTTCTTCTCGTTCGGCGGTTGGATCTGATTCGCTAACAATTCCAGCTCCAGCCCAGGCTTCGAAAGTATTTTCGTGCAGCAAAATACCTCTGATTCCAATCCACCATTCGCCGTCACCTCTTGCGTCAACCCATCCAACGGGACCTGCATAGTGACCTCGGTCATGATCTTCTAGTTTTTGGATTAGATCGTATGAGTCCTTGCGTGGGATGCCTCCGACCGCTGCTGTCGGGTGTAGGAGTCTCAGTACTTCGAGAGCGTCCGGCGAATCAACTTCGTGTTCAACGCTCGCTTTAATCCATGTTCCAAGGTGAGCCAGCGTTCGAAGGCTGACAATTGATGGAGTGGCGTCAGCTTCAACATTTTCATAAACAGTTGCTAGGGCGGTAACAATTTCGTTCACTGGAACTTCATGTTCGTGCAAATTCTTAGTACTTCCAAGAAGCCAGTTTTGATAATCGTCTGGCTGCACATTTGGTGGAAGAGCAATTGTTCCAGCGAGTGGGTGACAAAGCACATTGGCACCAGTCCTTCTAAGTAGAAGTTCTGGGCTTGCACCTACGAACCTGCGTCCGTCTTCAATAGGAAGGCTGTAAAGGGTGCAGATTGGTTCACGAACTTTAAGTCGCGAAATTATTGCTGCTGGGTCAAGGGCCTCTGGAACAGTTCCGCTTACTGATCTAGCGAGTACCACTTTCACAATTTCTTTTCTGCGGAGAATTTCAACTGCGAGTGCAACATTGTGAGCGTATTCCTCGGGTGTTGGTAGAAAACTTATTGACCGCAGGCTCTGAGTCTCCTGCGTAGGAGCGAGCACTGATGAAATGTGTTCTTGCCAGTTTGTCGAAGATTCAAGTCTCGACAACCATGCTTCTCCGCTGGCGTTTTGTGTAATTGAGAATTCTGGAATGTCTAAATGCCCAGGTGCCGTGCGGTCAAACGCAAGCGATCCAAATGCAACAATCCCTGTTCCAGACGGTCCAGTGATTCCAGATAGTTCGTGAGAGCGAAGTTTGTCGGTAGCTGCAAAATCAGGTTCTAACCCGCCAGCGAGTTCGATCTGGTTAGCAACTTTGCCAAATCCAATTCGGATTACTTCTGAGTTCTCTATTAACCAACCGTCGCGAGCACCAAGCGCACGAAGTGCGTCTAGGTCTTGCGTGGGGACTACTTCTCTAACGAATTTCACTGAGCCCTCGTAGCAATAAATTGCTGACTGAGACCGCCCATGACCTTTCGGTGATTCACCGCGCTAAAACCTGATGCATTGAGCATCTTCACGATTTCAGGAGCTGTGGGTAGGTATGCAGTCGATTTTGGGAGGTACTGGTATGCCTTGCGGTCAGAAACGATTGATCCAATGAATGGAACAATCTTTCTAAACCAAATCTTAAATCCAGTTCGAAGGAGTCCAGATTCTGGTTCAGCGATCTCAAGAATTGATAGTCGTCCACCTGGTCGAAGAACTCGAGCCATCTCATCGAATGTTCCGGCTAGGTCAGTGAAGTTTCGAAGAGCGTATCCACACGTCACTCCATCAAAACTGGCGCTACGAAATGGAAGCTTTGATGCATCGGCTTGTACGCGGTCAGGCATTTTTCTTCCAGCGTCAAGCATCCCGAAGCTCAGATCAGTGGCAACAGCTTTGTGCCCCTGCTTCGTTAGTTCTCTCGTGAAGTCACCAGTTCCAGCAGCGATGTCAAGGACAACGCTTTTTTTGGCAAGCCGAAGATCTGAAACAGCCCTACGTCTCCAGCGCACATCAAGCCCAAACGTCATGAGCTTATTTACGAACTCATAACGAGAAGCAATCGTGTCGAACATGGCACGTACTTGACGTGTCTTTTCTTCACCTTGGGGGAGGGAACTGTCGATCACTGTTTATGTGTAGTAGCGAGTAACAATCTGTGCAAAGCAGGCAGGCTTTGGAGCATCCTTAATTTCAATCACAACATCCATAGTCACCTGTGCGCCGCCGGGAATTGCTTCAGCAGCAACAAGTGTTGAACCAGCTCGAACTTGTGAGCCAACCGGGACAGGAGAAGTGAAACGAACTTTGTTTGTTCCGTAGTTAACGCCCATCTTCACTCCAGCAACCTGCATTACCCCATTCAGTAGAACTGGGATAAGCGACAGCGTCATGTAACCGTGAGCGATTGGTCCACCAAAGGGTCCAGCGGCTGCGCGAACTGGGTCAACGTGAATCCACTGGTGGTCACCAGTCGCGTCTGCGAATTGATTCACTGCTTCTTGAGTAACGGTGAGGTACTCGCCGTAGCCCACGTGAGTTCCGATTAGGGCCTGTAATTCGTCAATGCTGTTCACTTGTGTAGTCATGATGAACCTCCTGAGGAAACTCTAATAGAAGTGCCTTTCACTCAAATTTCACTAATAATTCCCGTATGCTTGGTGCATGACACAAGAGCACGAATCAGAGCACCATCGTCCAGTTTTTGACACCTGGTTCAGGGCATCCGTGTTCGGTTTCAGCGATGGACTGATTACCAACATCTCACTAATCCTCGGATTTGTAGGAGCCAATCCTGGCCACAGTGTTGTTCGCCTCGTTGGACTTACGGGTCTCGTTGCTGGCGCCTTCTCAATGGCCAGTGGTGAGTACATCTCCGTTAGAGCCCAAAAAGAACTTGTTGATTATGAAGTTTCTGTTGAGCGTGCCGCGCTAAAAGCAGATCCAGAAGGTGAGCAAAAAGAATTACGCCAAATATTTATTGACCGAGGTATCGAAAGAGAACTAGCGGATCGACTTTCATCCGACCTCATGCGTGATCCTGAACTTGCACTCATTACTCACGTGCGAGAAGAACTAGGGATTGATCCATCATCAGGTGGAAAACCACTTCTCGCGGCCTCATCTTCGTTTGCCGCCTTTGCAGTTGGCGCACTTGTTCCACTTGTTCCATGGTTGCTAACAGCAAGTGGTAACACTGCGAACATTTCAATGGCCTGCGCGGTAGTTGGTTCGTTGGCTGCAGGAGCAGTTGTTGGCTGGTTCACGGGTAAGGGAATTACCAGATGGGCATTTCGCCAATTGTTTATTGCAGCACTAGCTTCAGGAGTTACTTATTTCCTTGGCCATGTTGTTGGAAGCAATTAGTTTTTAAATAAAACGAGTTTGTCTTCACGAATTAGTGAAAAACCAAGTGAGGCGTAAAGCTTTCTTGCTGATTCATTTGATTCGTCCACAAAGAGAATTGCGTTATTCACACCTTTTTTGTGGAGTGCTGCAAGTCCTTGTGTCACCATGATTCTCCCTAAGTTTTTACCTTGGAAATTTGGATCAACAGAAATCACGTAAATCTCCCCAGAGCGGTCAGGGTGCAGTTCATGAACTTTTGTCCAGCACGATGCAACAAGTTTTCCATCGATTTCAAGAAGTAAAAATCCAGAAGGATCGAACCATGGCTCTTCAATACGTTCTTCAAGATCTGTAATGTGCCAAGCACCCTGTTCTGGGTGATGTGCAAATGCTGCATTATTTTGCTGCAACCAAGACTCCTTGTCAGAACTTGGCTCGAAGGTTCGAAGCTTAGAGCCTTCTGGAATATCGATGGTTGCAATCGGAAATTCTATTCGAAGCAATTGAAGGGTTCGAATAGTTTTTCCTGAGGTGTTCGTCTTTGGATCCCGCAGCCACCACTGAATTGATTCATGTTCAGAAAGAACTGCATCAAGTAGTGATTCGTCGAACCCGCCACCACACATCTCAAGAGTTGTGTTCGCTGTTGGGCTTCCAATTGCGTAGTCAATCAATTGTTCATTTTCATGGGCGAGCCAGTGCTGTGCGCTCCAACCATGAACCACACTTCGGCGTCGTGACTCGTCGATGGCTTCTCGCCCTAAAGCTGCATCAGTTCGATTTAGTAGCCCAAGGACATCAAGTCTTTGTTCGTTAGTCAACTTTTTAGTTGAGATCCAATTGGCCATTTTCAAATGCTACTTGGGCAATTAATTGATTCGACCCGCGACTCTATTGAGTCTGCGAAGCAGGGCTCCGATAGTTCTTTCAGCCGCAACGAGCTCGGTATAGGTGTCTGCTTCGAGCATTGGACCTTCCGCCTCCACAAGTGCAGTGATGCGGTGCGAGAGTTCATTAAGCGTCGAAGTGATCGTATTCAGTTCGTTCTGGATGGACATTAGGCAGTACCTTTAATAATCGATGCAAATTGCTGCGGTGGCGAATAGCGTAATAGGTGTGAGTACTCAAGTAATGAATTCTGCAGACACACAATTGCTGTGGTCCGAAATTCTGGTCAATGGACCAGATAGTGAGTCATTTCTCCAGGGTCAATTAACGCAAGATCTCTCAACAGTTAACGCATCTGGATCTTGGTCACTTCTTCTTCAGCCCGACTCCTCAGTTATATCCGCATTATTTGTTCGAAAAATCGAGGAAGGGTTTTCGCTGCTCGTTGAACGACAGCTCGCTGAGAGCTCAGCTGCACGACTGCGAAGATTTCACTTGCGAGTTAAATGCACAATCGAAGTGAACGAAATAGGTTCTGGTCCTTTTGCTGATCTTTCTGATCAAATCACCGCTGGGTGGATTGGCCTCAAGGAATGCGAGCTGTCATTGACACCTCAGTGTTATGGATCAAGAATTGTTACTGAATCAATATCCTTCACTAAAGGCTGCTTCACCGGACAAGAACTTGTTGGCAGGCTTGACGCTCGAGGATCGAGTGTTCCATGGAGACTGGTTCGCGTCACGGGTCCGAGCGCTGAACGCATCAACGAGGCAGTTATGTCAAAGGGACCAGAAGGTCCTAAGGGGATAACGAGCATTGTGAGCGCGCAGAGTGGTGTTAAAGCTCTCGCAATTGTTCATCGAACCCTTTTAGATCCTGACGTACTTGCACAATTAGGAGATGTTCACTTTGAGGCTGATTTTTAGTTATGCGGCTACTCCGTGATGACCTTTTTATAAAGATCTCAGGAGTCACTACAGAAGAAGATGCACTCTTTTCCATCGGGCTTGGTGCAAGTGCGATTAGCTTTGACTTCCTTCCCACGCTGTGGCAAGTTTCACCGGCGCATGCACATGACATTGTCAGACGACTACCAAGCGGGGCACTCTCAGTCGGAGTATTTCGCAATGAGCTACCAGAACGTGTGGTTGAAATCGCAAACACGATTGGCTTAAACATTGTCCAAATTGATGGACCGTGCAGCCAGTCTCAACTTCAGTACATCGCAGAACGCGTAAACACGATCATCAGAAGTGTGCCAAGTGATTTTGATTACGCATCAGGTGTTCCAATTCCTGAAGCAGACTATTTACTTATGCCCGATGTTGACGACTATGAGAGTCTCGTTGACTGCCTAGAAGTCTTTTCTGACGAAGCGCTTCGAACACCGATCATTGTCGGAGGCGGTCTGAGTGAGCGAAACGTGGCGGACGTTGTTCAGAATTATCCGGTGTGGGGAGTTGATGTTCGCTCAGGCGTTGAATCAACACCCGGGGTGAAAGACCCTGCACGACTTGGTGCGTTTATAGGCAACGCAAAGTGGGCATTCGACAACAGTTTGGTTCCACGCAGAAATGACGAGTGGTTCAGCCTTTAGGCGTGAAAGCGGCGGAAAATAACGCTGCCGTTGTGACCACCAAAGCCAAACGAGTTAGAGAGCACAACCTCAAGTTCAGCTTTTCGTGGTGAACCAAGAACAACATCAAGACCAATCTCAGGGTCAACCTGCGTTGTTCCAGCAGTTGGTGGAATTGACTGATTCAAAAGCGTGAGCACAGATGCAATACCTTCAAGTGCTCCAGCAGCTGACAATGAGTGGCCAAGGTGGCCCTTAATCGAAGTGATTGGTGGGACACCTTTTGTAAAGACACGCTTCATGGCAACAGACTCACCAAGGTCGTTAAGTGGGGTTGAGGTTCCGTGTGCATTGATGTGAGACACATCTTCAGGGCTAATGCCCGCGTCACTTAGTGCCAGTTCCATGCATCGAACTGCACCGTTACCCTCTGGGTCAGGTGCGGTGATGTGGTGCGCGTCGGCGGTTGATGCGGCACCAATAACTTCGGCGAGGATTGTTGCGCCACGAGCAACAGCGTGGTCCCAGTCTTCAAGGATCAAGATTCCAGCGCCTTCACCCATAACGAAACCATTACGGTTCACGTCAAATGGGCGAGAGATTTCTTCGTTGCTGAGTGCGGTCATGTTCTTAAAGCCTGCTTCAGAAAGTGGAACCATTACTGCTTCGGCTCCACCAGCAAAAGCCATGCTGCATCGACCTGATGCAATTAATCTTGCAGCGTTACCAATTGCGTGAGTCCCAGCGGCGCAGGCTGTCGTTACGGTTTCGGCTGGTCCACCGAGACCAAAGCGCATAGACACCGCAGCGGTTGCAGCATTAGGCATCATCATTGGCACCATGAACGGAGAAACACGGTCCGGTCCTTTTTCATTGAGCACTCTAAATTGCTCAAGGACAGTCTGTAGTCCACCAATGCCAGTAGTTACGAGAGATCCACCATCAATGATTGGTCCTTCAAGTCCACTTTGATCCCACGCTTCTTGAGCGGCCATTAACCCATAAAGAGTAAATGGGTCGAATCGACGAAGTTCTTTTGGTCCACCAAGGTGTGAGGCATCGAATTCACCAATGCGCTTAGAGGCTGGTGGGGTAGAACTCTGAAGTGCTTGCCAGAGGGCATCTGCTCCTACGCCAGCGCAAGAAATGGCTCCTAGACCTGTGACAGCGACTCGACGCCCCTGTACTGGACCGGAAGGTGTTACCGCTACTTGCACTAGAGCTTGGCGTAGATCAGTTCGAAGGCAGCGCCAACAGTTGAAATGTCCTTGAGCTCGTCTTCGCCAACTTCGACGTTGAATGTCTCTTCAAGGGCCATAACAAGTTCAACGAGGTCGAGGCTGTCTGCTCCGAGGTCGTCAAAGAAGTTTGCTTCCATTGTTACTGCGCTTGGGTCAACGGCTAGTACTTCAACTACGTTGTCTGTCAGTTTTGCGATTGCTTCGTTACGGTCCATGGTTAACCCCTTAATTTCTCTCGTGTAATCGTACTAAAAATTGAACGAAAAAATAGCCACCTAGTGACCGAGCGCAAGCCCACCATCAGAAGCAATCACTGCGCCAGTTATGTATCGCGCATGGTTACTGGCAAGGAACCCGACAACACCAGCGATATCAGACGGTTGTCCAATACGTCCCATTGGAATCATCGCCATCATTTGATCCTTCGCCGGACCAAGGTCGCTCGTCATATCTGTCTCAATAAGTCCAGGTGCGACAACGTTCACGGTGATGGAGCGAGACGCAACTTCTTGGGCGAGTGAGCGTGCGAGTCCTACGAGACCCGCTTTAGCGGCTCCGTAGTTGGCTTGTCCGGGTACTCCAATGAATGGGCTGATTGATCCAATAAAAATTATTGAACCTTGACGATTTCGAACCATTGAGGCCATGGTGGCGCGAGCAGTGTAAAAAGCTCCGTCAAGGTCAGTCGCCATAACTTCTCGCCACTGCTCATCAGTCATTCGCATTGCGAGACCGTCTCTGGTGACTCCGGCATTTACAACACACACTTCAACCGGACCGAACTCTTCAACGGAAGCCTTCACTGCTTCATTGACAGATGCTGAATTTGATACATCAACAGCGAATGATTTAACGCATCCAGATGGAGCAGTACCCGAGCGTGACATGCCAACGACGTTGTCGCCGAGATCAATGAAGTGTTGCGCAATAGCTGCACCGATTCCTCGGCTAGCACCAGTAATGATTACGTGACGACTCATAGATCCATCTCCTGTAGTTCTTTAAGCGTAGATGGTGCCAATTGTGAATCGAAGGTTCTAATTCGCTTAGTAAGGCCAGTAAGAACACCAGATGGTGGCATCTCAATTGTTTGTGTGACACCTTGCGGCAGTGTCAGAGTTGCATCGAGGAATTGCACCGGAGAAGTGAGCTGTCGTGAAAGCAATTCTTTCCAGTCCTGCGCTGTGGTGTGTACGTTTCCATCAACGTTTGCAATAAGTACAGAATCGGTGGTTCGCCACTCAATGTTTGCGAGTGCTGCGTCAAGCTCGTCTTGTGCTGGAGACATGAGAGGAGAGTGGAATGCTCCTCCTACTGGAAGTGGTGTTGCGCGCTTCCATCCGAGTTCTTTATTACGCGACATCAAGTCATCGAGACCCGCACGAGAGCCACTCACAACAATTTGTCCGGTTCCGTTGATGTTCGCGATCCAAACGTTCTCGAGAGTTTTTAGATTCTCTAATGCGCCTTCTTCGCCACCCATGAGTGCGACCATTGATCCCTCAGTTGTCGTGGCGCAGCGCAGCATCGCGGCACCTCGAACTCCAATGAGCTTTGCGCCATCTTCAATTGAAAGAAGTCCAGAAGCAACAAGTGCAGAAAACTCACCGAGACTGTGACCAAGCAAGTAACGGGGACGAATGCCCTTGTCGAGAAGCTCAAGGTAGCTAATTGTAGAAAGGGCGAAAGTCGCAATCTGCGCGTTATCGGTTCGAACAACGTCGTCACTAGACGCCGTGGTGAGAAGTGATGCCACGTCAATTCCAGAGGCTTCACTGATTAGGGCGATCTGACTCCAGTGTTTGGAATCTTGCCACTGAAGACCTGCTCCACTCGATAGTGAGCCTTGGCCTGGGAAGAGGCAAACCAGGTGTTCAGAAAAGGTGGAAGTCATGTTTATAAAGTAACAGCGTGCCCGGAGTGGGATTCGAACCCACACACCCTTTCAAGTAGAGGATTTTGAGTCCTCCGCGTCTGCCGTTCCGCCATCCGGGCTGCGACGGATAACGCTACCAGCAACTCTAAGGTGGCAGGAATGGAACTTCGATTAGGGCTCAGCGACGCAACATTGCAATCGTCAGTTCGCGCTGCCGGAGAGAAGCACTCCACTCGTACGCACATTTATCTATCGATAGAAGACAATGGTATTCGTGGTCTTGGTGAAGTATCTCCTCAGTCAACGTCGCTCAATGGCGACCCATCAGTGGCTGAAGTTCTTGGTGAACTTAGAGAATTCGCACTCCCGCAGTTTCAAGAAGTCTGCGCTCGTGAAGGAGTTATCCCATCGTGGACACGTGTAGCTCGCTTTGCCGGGCCTCGATCATCGAGCTTCTTTGCTGTTTCACTAATTGAAATGGCAGTTCTTGACTTCGAAATGCGAAACCAGGAACTTCGCGTAACAGACATTTGGCCGGCAACTTACGAAACGCCATCTCTGTCGACTGTTTCGATTCTTGACGAAGAAGACTGGATAGTGAACGAAAGTTCGCAGCGAATCAGAGTCAAGACTTCACCTTGCGAAATTTCTGAATTTCAACTAAGCCGACTTCGTTCACTTTCGAAGCCCATAATCCTCGATTTCAATTGCTCTGCTCAGAGTGACGAAGACGTCATTTCGCAATTATCTGCATTGGATGGGACTGTCGAGGTAATGGCCGTTGAGCAGCCATTTGCAGTTGGCAACGTTGTCGATCACGCCAGACTCAGCGAACAGTTACATGTCTCAGTGAGCCTTGATGAAGGTGTTAGATCTATTCGTGACCTCGAACAGATTGCGAGGTACTCAGCAGCGAGGCTTGTCTGTGTGAAGCCATCGCGCGTTGGCGGCCTGGCCAATGCTCGGACAATGATTGCGAAAGCTCAGTCTCTGGGCATCGACGCATACGTTGGTGGTTTCTTCGAATCAGAATTCGCAAGAACCGTAAACGCAGCGCTGGCGTCGACATGCACTAATCAGCCATCTGACATCAGCCCAGTACAGATGTCGCTGAACAGAGACGCAACTAATTTTGTCAGTTCCGCTTTCTCTTTTGGCTTAGAGCCAAGTACAACTTTTCTGTCCGGATTAGATACTCTTAGCGAGTGACGCTTCTGAAGAAAAATTCATCGGTTCTAGTTGCCCTACTAGTTGTCTTTTCTTCCTTGGTCTTGATTCAAGCAAGCTCGGCAGTTGTGAAGCAGGGCGGTGCTTGCACCAAGCTGGGATCGACCACGAACTTCGGTGGAAAGAAGTACACGTGCATTCTTGTTAAGTCAAAGCACGTCTGGAATGCTGGTGTCGCTATTCCAACAACCACTACGACTACATCTGCTCCAACTACAACTACCACTGTTGTTAAGTACCCGTTAGTGATGACAAGCACTGATCCAGCCGCACAATGTCAGATCAAAGACCTGAGAGTTCAAAGATTTCAAAATAACAATGTTGGTTTCCCACTGAGCAAAGACGAATTGGCGACTCAAGGAATCCTCAACGTGATTCTTATGCCTGTTGATTTTTCAGATGCACCTGGAGCGCAGTCACCAATGTTGACTTTTCAACCTCAAATAGATCAGATGACTGCATGGGCGAAGCAATTTTCTAATGGGAAGCTTTCGTTCAAATTTCAAACAAGCTCATCGTGGGTACGAGCCCCTTTGCCATCAACTAGTTATTCGATTCCCAAGCCAGTAGCAAATGGACCGAATACCTACTTTGAATATCAAAACAACGTTGCTCAATCACTGATTGATGCTTCAGGAAAACTATTTACCTACAGCAATGGCACCGCGATCTTTTATTATTTTTCGAAGCCACCAACTGGTGTTTCCGACGGACTCACGGGGCGAAACGTAGTTTTGCAAACTCCTGATGGTCCAATCTCATCTTTCTTTTTTGCTCCTGGCACGTATGCCTACAGCCATCCATCAACAATGTGGCAGTTGTATCTCCACGAGATGCTTCACTCCCAGGGTCTCGCGGGTCATGCACCGGGAAATGGATTCGTCACTGGAGTGATGCAAAATCAGGATGGAGCGGCAACACTTGACGCGTGGAGCACGTTCTTGCTGGATTGGTTTAATCAAGATCAGATATTTTGTGTTTCTAAATCTCATGTCTCTAGTCAATATGTCGAACTTGCACCTCTCGACAATTCCAAAACAGGATTCAAAACTTTGCTAATTCCACTATCTCTTCATGAGATTCTTGTTGTGGAATCTAGAAGAGCTGAAGGGTATGCCTCATCTTGGAAGAAAGACGCTGGGGGGCTACTCGTTTATGTAGTTGATACAAATAGAGATAATGATCGCACTCACGAATCTTCAGATGACACGGGTAATGATCCCACGTATTCCAAATACGCTTTTTATTTACATGCGGACTCTGCACCAGCAACCGCGGACAACAACTTCGACAAGTACCTGAATTACTTCATAAAGACTGGAAGCACGGTCACGTTTCAGGGAGTGCGCATTTCGCTCGTGGCTTCTGGGTCCAGTGACGTCGTACACATCCAATCTGCTTAAATTCATGGGCCTGTGTCTATAATCCCTCTATGGGAACCCGTCTGCAGCGCCGACGATTAGAGGACCTTCAAAGGCGCCTCGGTAAGGCTCGAGAGAGCCTCCATGTGCTCCAAGAGCAGGTCGCCGTCTGGAACGATGCCCTAGATGACACAAGAATCCGCGCAATGGTCTCCGAGACCCCTCTCCAAGCGCAAGAATATGACGAACTGTCAAGACATGTGGCCACTGCGAACGCTGAATTAGAGCGCCGCCAAGGCGAGGTTTCTGCTTTGATTGTTGAACGAGATGAACTTCTGCGTGAGTGGACACCAAAGGATGAAAATGGATAAGCGAGTAGTAATTGCCGATGATGAATCAATCATCCGTCTCGACCTCAAAGAAATTCTCGAAGCCGACGGATACCTCGTTGTTGGAGAAGCGGCAAGAGGTGACGACGCCTTGACAATGATCAGAGAGCTAAAGCCAGATCTCGCAATTCTTGACGTGAAGATGCCAGGACTCGACGGAATTGAAGTTGCTAGTCAAATTAAAGATCTCGGAATCACGGTTGTCCTTCTCACTGCCTTCTCTCAGCGAGCCCTCATTGAAAGTGCACGCGAAGCTGGCGTAGTTGCCTATTTGGTGAAGCCTTTTAGAAGCAGCGAACTCCTCCCAAAGCTTGCTGCGATTTTGAATCCACTCGAAATTGAAAATGTCCCAGCCGTCACTGCATCGGTCGACGACAAGATCGAAACTCGTGACATAGTTCAGCGTGCAAAAGAAAAACTTATGACTGATCGCAGTCTCAGCGAGCCTGATGCGTTTGAAATTATCCAGCAATCTGCAATGAAAACAAGAAGTCGTATGCGAGACGTTGCCCAGTTGATTCTGAAGGGCGAATTCGTTGGCTAAGGAACAAACCGACCAACGGCCATTGTTGCTGTTGGACGGCATGTCTCTTATTTTTAGAGCGTTCTTCGCACTAAGTACAGACATTGCAACGTCCGAGGGTGTTGTCACCAACGCCCTTCACGGTTTCGCTTCAATGCTGACTTCACTTATTAGAACTCAAAACCCTCGGGCACTGGCTGTTGCCTTCGACCTCTCTGGGGGGACCTTCAGAGACGAGATGACCGAGGACTATAAGGGTGGTCGTGCAGAAACTCCTGACGAGATTGAACACCAGTTCGAACTATGTAGAAACCTCTGCGATGTTCTGCACATTCCTGTTCTCAGCGTCCAGGGATACGAAGCTGACGACGTTCTGGCGACTCTCGCCACGTGGGGAAGAGACCAGAAGATTCCAGTTGTGGTTGTTACTGGCGACCGCGACTCCTTCCAGTTAGTTGAAGACCCGTACGTGAAAGTTCTCTACAACCGGCGCGGAGTGTCGGACTACTCGCTGTATGACGAGGCTGGAATATTTGAACGTTGCGGCATCGATCCCCAGCGTTACACGCTTCTCGCGGCTCTTCGTGGCGACACCTCAGACAATCTTCCAGGGGTCCCCGGGGTGGGAGAGAAGACCGCGGCGAAGTTGTTTGCTCAATACAAGGGACTTGATGAGCTCTATGCAAACCTCGATGCGCTGACACCAAAGCTTCGAGAGAATCTGGCTCTCTATGAAGACCGAGCACGCAGCAATGTTGAAATCATGAAGCTGGTGCGAGACGTGCCTCTTGACTTCTCAATCGATGGCCTTTCGATGGGTGGTTGGAACAGAGTCGAAGTTGCAGCATTTTTTGATCGCTTCGAGATGAATTCAATGAAAGGTCGCTTCGAGAAACTGATGCGCGAGGGCCTCCTCGGCGAGGCATCGTCAACTTCCGGTGCAACAGAAAAAGTTGAAGCTAAGAAGCCAGCTCCAAAAGCCAAGGTTTTAACTTCACAAAAGTCGGTCGACAAGGTTCTCGATGGTGCGACATCAGTCGTTGTTAGTTACAGCAAGTCAAAAGTCGCAGTGCTAAATCCAGAAACTGGATTATGCGCCGTTGGAACACTCGATGAGTTCTTTAAGAAAGTGGGAGATGTCCGCATCTCTGGACATGATTTAAAGAATCTTTATCGCTGGTCCCAGGACCAGTCAGTGACGATGAGTGAACCTGCTGACGACACCTCAATCATGGCCTTTCTAGTTGATGCAACATCTGGTCGTTATGAACTTGATGACGTTGCTCAGCGCTACCTCAATGAACCGTTCCCTGAAGAAGCTCCATCTCTTTTTGATGAAGAAGACGATGAAGCTCGACTTCTTAGAAGCGTCGAGCTCGTTTCGCGACTCCGAGACCAGCTCAGGTATGAAATTGAAACATGGAAGCTCACGAGTGTCTATGAAGATATTGAACTGCCACTAGTGGCGGTCCTTGGACGCATGGAATCTCGAGGTATCAGTGTTGACATCGAAATGCTTCGAACTATTGCCAAGGAATTCGCAGAAGAAGCAACATCACTTGACGCAAAGATTCAAAAAGCTGCTGGTCATGAATTTAAAGTCAATTCGCCACAGCAACTCCAAACTGTTTTATTTGAAGAGTTGGGACTCACAGCGGTCAAGAAGATCAAGACTGGATTTTCAACGGATGCAGCTTCTCTCGAAGCTATTGAAGATGAGCACAAAATTATTCCATTGATCCTTCGATACCGCGAAGTTGAAAAACTTAGATCCACCTACGGACAGCCACTGATTGATGCAGTTGGAGCTGACGGACGCATCCACGCAACGTTTAATCAGACGGTTGCTAGGACTGGTCGTCTTTCATCTGAAAACCCAAACCTTCACAACATTCCAGTTCGTAGCCAAGAAGGCCGTCGCCTTCGCTTCGCTTTTATTCCAACTGCAAAGTGGAATCTGTGCGTTGCTGACTACAACCAGATTGAACTTCGAATCCTTGCTCACCTAGCCCAGGACTCCGGTCTTCTTGCCGCCTTCAGCTCTAATGAAGACGTTCACCGCACAATTGCGGCATCAGTGTTTGGAGTGAAGCCAGACAAGGTAGATCACGAACAGCGAGAACAAGCCAAAGCCGTCTCGTACGGACTTGCGTACGGAATGGAAGCGTTCGGTCTATCTCGACGCCTCGGAGTCTCTGTTGGAGAAGCGAAGAAAATTATGGATGCCTACTTCGCTGGGTTCCCAGATCTTCGTAAATACATGGACAACACCATTAAAGAAATTCGCAACAACGGATACTCCAGAACTGAGTTCGGTCGCATTCGTCCATTCCCAGACCTTGCAACTGCTGTTGGGCCGCAGCGACAAGCCGCAGAACGTCAAGCCATGAATGCAGGCATTCAGGGACTCGCTGCCGACATTTTTAAGAACGCTCTTGTACGCCTAGACCGCAAACTCACTTCGGAAAAGCTCCAGGCTCGACTTATCTTGCAGGTTCACGACGAAGTTGTCGTCGAGGCTCCTGAGAAGGAAACAGAGCAGGTTGAGGCGATTGTGCTCGACTGTTTGATGAACGCTGCGAAACTGACCGTTCCGCTAGAGATTTCGCTCCACTGGGGCGATAACTGGGCGGCGGCGAAGGGTTAAGTGCCACGGTGGTAGGGTTGTCTGCTGGGTTTACACCGGAAACCCAGTCCCTATTGCCTAGATGATCCCGGTGTGATCTGTATTGGATGTACGCATGACGGACGCCACAAGCCTCCTTTCCTCCCAGCAAATGGGAACCTTTAACGCTGATGGAACGTATGTTCCTCGTGTTATCACCGAAGACAACCTTGTAGGAACTGACCTTGCTGAACTTGTTGGCAACAGTGTCCTTGAGTTTGACGATGGCGACCTCGTAGTTGGAACAGTCGTAAAGATTGACCACGACGAAGTTCTCCTCGACATTGGCTTCAAATCAGAAGGTGTAATCCCTTCACGCGAACTTTCTATTCGCAATGACGTAGATCCATCTGAAATTGTTTCAATGGGCGAGCGCGTTGAGTGCCTCGTACTTATGAAAGAAGACAAAGAAGGACGACTCGTTCTCTCTAAGAAGCGCGCACAGTACGAAAAGGCCTGGGCAAACATCGAAGAAATCAAGAACCGTGACGAAATGGTTAAGGGTGTTGTTATTGAAGTAGTTAAGGGTGGTCTTATCGTTGACATTGGTCTTCGCGGATTCCTTCCTGCTTCACTCGTTGAACTCCGTCGAGTTCGCGAACTGCAGCCATACATTGGCCAGACCGTTGAAGCCAAGATCATTGAACTTGACCGCAATCGCAACAATGTTGTGTTGTCACGTCGTGCATGGCTCGAAGAGACACAGAAGGAACAGCGTGGGGACTTCCTCACGAACCTGAAGCCAGGAGAGCGCCGTCACGGAGTTATTTCGTCGGTTGTTAACTTTGGTGCCTTCGTGGACCTCGGCGGCATGGACGGTCTTATTCACGTCTCAGAGCTCAGCTGGAAGCACATTGACCACCCAAGTCAGGTCGTTACTGTTGGTGACGAAGTTGATGTTGAAGTGCTCGAAGTTGACTTCTCTAAAGAGCGCATCTCACTTTCACTCAAGGCAACGCAGTCTGACCCATGGCAAGTATTTGCTGAGTCACACGCGGTTGACCAGTTGGTCTACGGCCGCGTAACGAAGCTTGTTCCATTCGGAGCATTCGTTCAGGTTGGAGACGGCATTGAAGGTCTCGTTCACATTTCTGAGCTTGCTGCTCACCACGTAGACACACCTGACCAGGTTGTAGCTGCTGGAGAAGAGCTATGGGTGAAGATTATTGAGCTCGACACCGCAAAGCGTCGCATCAGTCTTTCTGTGAAGCAGGCAGCTGACGGTGGAGAAGTTTCTGCTGAATACCGTGAGGCTTTTGGTTCACACGCTTATGACACTGAGGGTAACTACATCGGTGGCGTTGAGTACGGTGAATTCACACCAGAAACAGAAGCACAGGCTGCATGGGCTGAGTACGCAACTGAAGTGACAAAGGCACCTGAGGCTTCGGCTGAGGTTGCTGCAGTCGCAGAAGTAGTTGCTGAAGAGGCACCAAGCGCTGAATAGTTTTAGATAAGTAAATAGCCCGTTCTCTATGCCATAAGGCCGTGAGAACGGGCTATTTTCGTTTTTTAGACGTTGCAGCTACTGACTTAGGAGTTAGCGAAGTCCGCCATGTGACGAGCAGTGTCGTGGGAAATGTCGGGACAAGCAATTGGAAGAATCTCTGTGCCGTGCATAGTCCCAAGAATCATTCGGCCGCGAGCTTGAACGCCAGCTTCAAGAAGGAGTCGATAGAACTCAACACCTTCATCACGTAGTGGATCACATTCGTTGACGCTGATAACCGTTGGTGGAAATCCTGTTACATCTTCAACCGTTGCGAACGCTGGCCACGCAATTGGATTCTTCGAATTGAACTCTTCGATTCCATAACCATGGATTCCGCGGTTGTTGTGGATGTCAATGAAGATTCCATTGTTCTCAACGGTTGATGGGAAGCGTGCATCAGGATACTTACCAACGATGTAGGGACACAGTGCGTAAAGACCCTTCACAAGTCCGAGGTTGCCCTCTTTCTTTAGTGCAAGCGCAGTTGCGAGAGTTAAGTTTCCGCCGCCACTTTCACCAGCAATTGTGATCTTCTGGGCGTCTATGTTCAGTGAATCTGCATTAGCAATTGTCCACTTGAATCCAGAGATGCAGTCATTGAGCCCACCTGGAAATGCAGCAATTTCTTTAACTTCAGAAGGAACGATTGAATTTCTAAATTCCACCATGACAACAGCAACATTCTTTGCAGCAATGATCTTTCCCCATGCTCGGTAATTGCCGTCGAAAGCAGATAACGCTGACATGCCACCACCATGGATGTAATAGATGCAGGCTAGCTTTTCGCTCGTGTCGGGACGAATGATTCGCAGCTTGATGGTGTTGCCATCCGGATCAGAAATAATGTCCTTCTCGGTAATGGTGAGACCTTTTGATGGAGCAAGATCTTCATTGTCAATGAAGTCTGTGACGGCTTTCATACCTGCAACTTGAGCGATTGCGCTCTCCTCAGATGCTTCATCAAGCATTTGTTGTCTGCTCGAGACGTCACCTGCTGAAAGATCCGGCAACATTGAAAGCACTGCTTTGACTCTTGGATCGAGTCTTCGGTCATTCATGAAATCAGCCATTGGCCCCCCTTGGTGTTTTGTGAATAGTAACCCGTGCTTGGACACAGGGCAAAGGTTAGGCCTGTGGATTTATGAGGAACTTTTCACCCGTTGCTTGACGAGCGTACTGTTGCATGATCTCAGGCTTGAGAGCATCTCGCAGTGAGATTTCTTGGGTGTAGTGACTGGCGAATGTTGTAGTGATTCCATCGGCCACACGTTGGCGAAGTCGAATGAGTCCTTCAAGTCCAATCTTTCCGAGGAATGGAGTGAGCAACCATCCACCCACACCCCAAGCGAATCCAAAGCTACGAGTAAGAACTGTTTCACTGCGGTCGAGTCCACCGTAAATGTATAACTGCTTATAGGTGGTTGACCCGTAGCGGCTGTATTCAGTTGCGTTCTTATTGGCAGCGATTTCAATTCCCGTGAGGATTTGACTTCCGAGGGAGCCACCACCAGTTGCATCGAATGCAAGGGTTGCCGAAGTCTCAGTAAGGGCGTCAATGAGATCGCTCATAAATGTTGGTGAGCTTGAGTCGCAGACGTATTTCGCGCCGATTGAACGAAGAATGTCAACCTGCTTCTGTGATCGAACAATGTTCACGAGTGGAACCTGCTCTTCAATGCAAAGCTTTACGAGCATTTGACCGAGGTTTGATGCAGCAGCGGTGTGAACAAGAGCCTGGTGTCCTTCCATGCGCATTGTTTCAACCATTCCGAGGGCGGTCATGGGATTAACGAATGATGAGGCTCCTACCTTGGCAGGAGTGCCTTCTGGAAGCTCTAGGCAAAGCGATACGTCTACCTTGCGGTACTGGGAATACATCTGTCCTCCAGCAGCTGAAACAGTCTTTCCTAGGAGTGCCTGTGCGGCAGGAGAAGATCCAGCAGCAATTACTGTGCCGGCGCCTTCGTTTCCGACTGCCATTGACTCGCCAAGTCTTCCTGAGAGTGAACGTAGGAAGCCTGGATCGATTGGTGCACTTGCAACAGGAAAACCATCACGCTCGGTTACCTGTGTCTTAGAAACGTCAGCGCCAGCAAGAAGCAGTCCAAGGTCAGAAGGGTTAATTGGTGCTGCTTCCACTCGAATGACGACATCATTCTCGTTCGGCACTGGAATTGGCATCTCCACCAATGTGAGTTCGAGTGTTCCGCTCTCAGAAACTGTTGAACGAAGCTGCAACCCTGAAGTTGGTGTTGATGACATGTTTTCCCCCTATGAATTAAAACGCTTAGGGGGAGTTTAGGTTACTTACTTACGAGTGATTGTAAGAGGGTAGTGACACGCAACTTCATGTCCTTCGCCAACCATTTGAGTTAGGGGAACCTCATCTGCGCACTTCTGTGTTGCGTTAGGGCAACGAGTACGGAACCTACAACCACTAGGTGGGTTCATAGGGCTTGGTGGTTCTCCCGTAAGAACTTCATCGTGCTTGTCAGAGTCTGGGTCAGCTTCAAGTGCAGCTCCAAGAAGAAACTTTGTGTACGGGTGTGCTGGCGATGCGTACAACTGGTCAGAAGGTCCGATTTCGCAGATCTTTCCTAGGTACATAACTGCAACTCGGTCACTTACGTTCTTCACAACTGCAAGGTCGTGCGCAATAAACAAAAGTGTTAGTCCGTATTCCTTCTTCAAGTCCTCAAGCAAGTTAAGGATTTGAGCCTGAACAGAAACGTCAAGAGCAGAAACCATCTCGTCACAGATAAGAATCTTTGGACGCATTGCGAGTGAACGAGCAATAGAAATACGTTGACATTGTCCACCAGAGAACTGACGTGCGTAACGGTTTCCGTACACCTCTGGGTCGATTCCAACTTTGTTTAGAAGGTCAACAACGATGTCTTCACGGTCTGGACGATTAGGTTCCCAACAGTCGAGCGGCTCTGCAACAATGTCCTTGATTCGACGACGAGGGTTAAGCGAGCTGATTGGATCTTGGAAGATCATCTGCATGCTCGTGCGAGCCTTGCGAAGTATTTTCTTGCTCATTGTTGAGATGTTTACGCCATCAACTTCAATGGTTCCACTCGTTACCTCAATAATGCGCATGAGTGCTTTACCGGTAGTTGATTTACCGCAACCGGACTCGCCAACAATTCCTAGAGTTTCACCTTCGAACACTTCAAAACTGACGCCTGCAACAGCACTAACAGTCTTTGAACCGCTTCCGAAGTTAACAACGAGATCTTCAACTTTTAATATCGGAGTTCTATTTTCCATCATGCATCTCCGTGACTAGAAGTAAGAGGATTCCAGCAAGCAAACATGTGACCCTCGGTACCAGTTGCCTGCAGCTCAGGACGCTCATTGTGGCACTTGTCAGTGGCGAACTTGCATCGTGGAGCGAAAGCACATCCCTTTTCCAAAGCGAGAAGGTTTGGTGGTCGACCAGCAATAGTCACTAGGCGAGTGTGTGATGGATTTGAAACCTTTGGCGCACTTTCAAGCAGTGCACGGGTGTAAGGCATGCGGTGGTCTTTGAAGACGTCTTGCGTTGAACCCATCTCAACGACTCGCCCCGCGTACATAACAATGATTCGTGACGTACGAGTTGCAACAACACCAAGGTCGTGCGTAATGAGAATTACTGACATCTGCATCTTCTCTTTTAGTTCATCGAGAAGGTTCAAAATCTGAGCCTGGATTGTTACGTCAAGACCAGTTGTTGGTTCATCTGCGAGAACGAGCTTCGGTGAGCAGGCCAGTGCAGTTGCAATTACAACGCGCTGGCGCATTCCACCAGAAAGCTCAGATGGGAATGCTTCGTAGCGTTCTTCAGGTGAAGGGATTCCCACCATTTCAAGAAGTTCAATCGCACGCTTCTTGGCATCTTCTTTAGACATTCCAAGCAAGACACGTAGTGTTTCGTCAACTTGTTTTCCAATGCGCATTACCGGGTTGAGAGAAGTCATTGGATCCTGGAAGATCATTGAAACTTCTGTGCCCCAGATTTTGCGCTTGTCTTCTTCAGATGTTCCAACGACTTCAGAGCCATTGATTTTTACTGAGCCAGTAACAGTTGCATTTTTGATTGCCTGAAGGCCCATAATCGTTCTGGCCAAAACAGTCTTTCCAGAACCTGATTCGCCAACGATGCCGAGAGTCTCGTTCTCACCGAGTGTGAATGAGATGCCGTCGACTGCAGGCAAGTCACCACCTGCGGTTGCAAATGTGGTGTGAAGGTCTTTAACAACAAGTAGTTCTTGGCTCATATCTTTACCTCAGCTACATCGAAGTGGTTTCGTAGTCGGTCACCAATAAAGTTCAGCGAGAGAATAAATAGCACTAGTGCTACTGATGGGAAAATAACCAACCATGGGTTTACGTCCAAGACTGTACGTGATTCGTTAATCATGTTTCCCCATGAAGGAGTTGGTGGGTTGATTGATAGTCCAAGGAATGCGAGAGCACCTTCAAGCGCCACAACCTGAGCGATTCCAATCAATAGGAATGAAACCATAATTGGTGTGATGTTCGGAAGGATTTCACGAATCAAGATTCGACGGTCTGTAGCACCTTGAACTTTGGCAGCAGTTACGTAGTCACGGTTGGCAACGGCTAGCGAAGCAGTTCTAATCACGCGGTACACAATTGGAACTGAAAAGATTCCTACAACGATGATCACTTTTGAGAGGCTTCTTGGTACCCAGAATGAAAGCACAGAAATTGTCGCGATAATCGCTGGGAATGCCAGGAATGAATACATAACAGTGGTGAGAATTTTGTCAAAACGTCCTCGGCGTAGTGAAGCCAACATTGAAGTCGGCACACCGATAAAGAATGCGATGCTCATTGCACCAAAACTCACGAAGATCGAAACTCTTGAACCAAAAATAATACGAGAAAGAATGTCTCTTCCTAGATCATCGGTACCAAGCAAGTGGTGCAGTGATGGACCACTATTAACGAAATCGTAATTTTGGTAAAGAGGATCGATAAGTGGTAAGAAGCTTGCGAATACGGCCAACAGAATATTCAGAATTAGCCAGCCAACGCAGACCCAGAACAACACTCCGAGCGGCTTCTTCTTTTCTGGCTTCATCAAAGCTGAATTGGAAACGTCGCGACCTAACTTCAGCATGATTTTATTAAATCGAGGTTGCTTAGTCACGAGAAATCCTTGGGTCTACGAAGAAGATGATGAAGTCGAAAATGAAGTTAACAAGCACAACTGCACCTGAAACGAAGAGAACAACTCCTTGAACGAGCAAGTAGTCAGAAGTGTTGATGGCTGCAATAAGAATGAAACCAATACCTGGAATAGCAAGCAGGAACTGAACAATGAAACCGCTTGCGAGCAGTCCACCAATGTTCACACCAGCACTACCTAGTAGCGAAACAGAAGCAGGACGAAATGCGTGGCGCCACATGATTCGCTTTTGGCTAATTCCCTTAGAGCGAGCCATCGTAATGAACTCTTCCTGTAGTACTCCAGTGAGGTCGCTTCGTAGAACTCGGAAATACAAAACGAAGCTTCCAACGGCCAGGGTCAAGGAAGGAAGAAGAAGGCTGGAAAGGTTTTGAATTGGATTTTGCAAAAATGGAACGTACGTTGATGGCCCAGTATTTGGAATACCCAACTTCACCGAAACAATAAGTACTAAAAGCACAATCACAATAAATCCTGGAACTGAGAGCAATATGAAACTTCCAGCACTCAGTAGTCGGTCGAGTGTGCTGTCGGGGCGTTTGGCTGATCGCATGGCGAGGGGGATTGCAGCACCGAAGGCCATTATCTGACTGATCAGAATTAATTCAAGGTCGATTGGTATTGCTCGAAGGATTGTCGATAGCACTGGAGTGTGAGAAATAAATGATGTTCCAAGATTTCCGTGGAGTACGTGACCTATCCATGTGAAGTACTGAAGATAAATCGGTTGGTTTAGTCCAAGTTGTGCATCAAGAATCGCTTTGGTGACCGGGTTGTAATTGAATCCCAAAATAAGGAATGCCGGGTCACCTGGAAGAAGATGAATTAGATAGAAGCTACCGATCGAGACGACAAAGAGAATCGCTATGAGCGTCACTAGTCGTTGAAGTAAATATCGTCCCACGTTCCCCCTCAGGTACTTGGGAAACAATAGCCAAACTTTTACTGACTAAATGTCAAGTTGACCTTAACTTGGTTAATTCTTAGTACCGTAGAGACATGAAACGGATTGCAATCGCCGGAGGCATTGGTGCTGGAAAGTCCTTAACTTGTGATTTTATAGTCAAGCAGGGCTTCAGCGTTATCGATTCTGATGACGTGGCCCATCAAATTGTGGAGCCAGGAAAGGCCGCCTGGCAGGCAATTCGTGACGCTTTTGGTGATTCGGTTCTTAAATCAGACCAGGCAATTGACAGAGAATTCCTCGCAAAAATTATCTTTTCAAATGATTCGGCCCGTAATCGTCTTAATTCGATTACGCATCCAGCAATAGGTATCGAGATACTTCGCCAAATTGAAGCCTGCAAGACTCCGGCCGTATTTATTGCTCTTCCGTTGTATCGAAGCGAACATAGACAGATCTTTTCTCTCGATTCGGCATGGGCAGTTCTCGTGTCTCCAGAAATTGCAAAAAAGCGATTGGTCGAGCACCGCGGCTTCAGCGAAAGTGACGCTCAGGCTCGAATTGATACACAGGTGTCGAATGAAATTCGCTCATCGATCGTCGACCGAGTCATTTGGAATGAAGGATCAACAGAAGATCTTTATAACAGTGTCAACGAAGCATTACTAAGCGAGGGTTTACTGCGTGGATAAGTTCCTCGTCGAATCACCCTTCCAGCCATCAGGTGATCAACCAACTGCAATCGCAACACTTACCCGTGGAATCAATGACGGACTTAGGTATCAAACACTCGAAGGAATTACCGGTAGTGGAAAGACGGCCACGATTGCTTGGCTCGTAGAACAAGTGCAGCGACCAACTCTGATTCTTGAGCCAAACAAGTCACTTGCTGCACAGTTGGCGTCAGAGCTAAAAGAGATGTTGCCTCAAAACAGAGTTGAGTTCTTTGTTTCGTACTACGACTACTACCAACCTGAGGCGTACATTCCTCGCACCGACACCTTTATTGAGAAGGACAGCTCAATCAACGAAGAGATTGACCGGTTACGTCACGCGGCAACTTCTTCGCTCCTTACGCACCGCGACACGATTGTTGTTGCATCGGTTTCATGTATCTACGGACTTGGATCTCCTCTGGAATACCGAGCGAGAATGCTCCAAATAGAAGTTGGTATGAAATTTGACCAACGACAACTTCTTCGACGACTTGTCGAGATGCAGTACAACCGAAATGAACTTGTGCTCGAACGAGGCCTTTTTCGAATGAAGGGTGACACCCTTGAAATCCAGCCTGCGTATAGCAATGAAGCAATTCGAGTTTCATTCTTTAATGATGAAGTTGAAGAGATCACCTTCTTTAACCCGGTAACTCAGGAGCAGCGTGGCAAGGTCAAAGAATTCACTCTCTTTGCCGCGTCGCACTACGCCACGAGTTCTGAAACATTAAATAGTGCTTGTCGAACAATTGAAGATGAACTCCAAATTCAGCTCGCGAAGTTTGAAAAAGAAGGAAAGCTTCTCGAGATGCAGCGACTTCGCTCACGCACCGAACATGATCTCGAGATGATGGAGCAAACGGGAATATGTGCAGGTATCGAAAACTACTCAGCGCATCTTGATGGAAGAAAAACAGGGGAGCGCCCCTACACGTTGCTTGACTACTTCCCAGAAGACATGTTGGTAGTCATTGACGAGTCACACGTTGCCGTCCCTCAAATCAGAGGTCAGTACGCAGGAGACCGATCAAGAAAAGAAACATTGGTTGAACACGGCTTCAGACTTCCAAGCGCCATGGACAATCGTCCACTCAATTTTGATGAGTTTATGAACATTGTTCCTCAGATGGTTTTTGTTTCAGCGACACCTGGACCATACGAAATTGAACACAGTGATCAAATTGCTGAGCAAGTTATTCGTCCAACGGGATTGCTTGACCCCACCATCACTGTTGTTCCAACAAAGAACCAGATTGACGATCTTCGTATTCGACTTGATGCTGTCATTGCACGCAACGAGCGCGCACTGATCACAACACTCACCAAACGTATGTCAGAAGACCTCACCAACTTCCTTACGAAGGCTGGTTACCGAGTTCAGTATTTGCACAGTGACATAGACACGATTCAGCGAATTGAAATTCTTCGTTCACTTCGACTCGGTGAATTCGACATCTTGATTGGTATCAACTTGCTACGAGAGGGCCTTGACCTGCCAGAAGTTTCACTCGTGGCAATTCTTGACGCCGACAAAGAAGGTTTTCTCCGCTCTAGGAGCGCACTAATTCAGACAATAGGTAGAGCTGCTCGAAACGCAAACGGAGAAGCAATTCTCTACGCTGATCGAATCACCGACTCAATGCGTAGCGCTATCACCACAACAGAACGTCGACGACTCGCACAGATTTCGTACAACGAAGAACGAGGCATTACTCCCCAAACTGTTACAAAGAACGTTGCGGACATTCTTGGAAGACTTCGTAGCGAATCAGCACCAGAACCCAAAAACAAATCCCACGGAGTCTCCTCACTCGAAGGCAACTTGCCTGATGATTACAATCTCGAAATCGCCAGGGTGGAAGAAGCCATGCTGCAAGCCGCTAAGGATCTGCGCTTTGAAGAGGCGGCCTCATTGCGTGACTATTTGGTGACTCTTCAGCGCCAAGGCATCGCCGGAACACCTGACGTCACGTCAGAAGACGTTTAGCCATTAGATTTTCGCTATGACTCAGTCGATTCGAGTGCAGGGTGCTCGTGTACACAACCTAAAAAATGTCTCGGTTGAGATACCTCGCGACAAGCTGATTATTTTTACTGGACTTTCAGGATCAGGAAAGTCCTCACTTGCGTTTGACACTATTTACGCCGAAGGACAACGACGTTACGTAGAGAGTCTTTCTGCATACGCCCGACAGTTTCTTGGTCAAATGGAAAAGCCGGACGTTGAATTTATTGAAGGACTTTCTCCAGCAATCTCAATTGATCAAAAGACTGCATCAAGAAACCCAAGGTCAACTGTTGGCACAATTACAGAGGTCCACGACTATCTTCGTTTGCTCTTTGCACGCATAGGCGTTCCACACTGTCCAGAGTGCGGAAAAACAGTTTCCAGGCAGACACCACAGCAGATTGTTGATCAAGTTTTAGAAAGCGAAGCTGACGCAAAGTTTTTAGTTCTAGCAACTGTCGTAGAGGGCCGCAAGGGTGAATACAGCACGCTGCTCACTGAACTCGTGGCTCAAGGTTTTTCTCGAGCTCGTGTTGACGGAAAAGTAATTGAACTCAGCGAACGCGAATCACTAACGCTCAAGAGACACGAAAAGCACACGATTGATGTCGTGCTCGACCGACTCACCGTTAAGTCGAGCAATAGACAGCGACTAACTGAATCTGTTGAAGCAGCGCTGAAGCTGACGAAGGGTCTCGTATCAGTTCTCTTTACCGACACGAATGAACTCGTTCAGTTCTCAGAAAAGATGGCGTGCAGTGATTGTGGAATTAGTTTCACTGAACTTGTTCCGAGAGATTTCTCTTTCAACTCACCGTACGGTGCTTGTCCAGTCTGCACGGGCCTTGGAACCAGATTTGAAGTTGATCCAGAACTCGTTGTTCCAGACGAAACACTTTCTCTTAGCGATGGAGCACTAGCTCCATGGGGTGGTGCAAGGTTTAAATACTTCGAGAGACTTATTGGTGGCATTGCGGACCTCGGAGAGTTCGATGTTGACACGCCTTGGAAGAAACTAAAGCCCAAGGACAAGAAACTTGTTCTCTACGGTGTTGATAAGAAGACCGTTCCCGTTAAGTACCGCAACAGGTACGGCAAAGTAAAGACCTACGAAACCACCTACAACGGAATCGTTGAATGGTTAGAGCGAAAGCGCAATGACGCCGATGGCGATTGGTCTCGTGAGCAAGCCGAGCAGTACATGCGTGAAGTTGAATGCACCACGTGTATTGGACAGCGTCTAAAGCCGGAAGTTCTTGCAGTAAAGATTCAGACCAGAAGTATTGCTGACGTTAACTTCATGACTATTGATGAAGCAATTGACTTCTTTAAGAAGCTGAAGCTCACCAAGCGTGAAGAATCTATTGCTCGACTCATTATTAAAGAGATTCTGGAGCGCCTTACATTTTTGTTAGACGTTGGTCTCGACTATTTAACGCTTAGCCGTGCATCAGCAACTCTTTCTGGTGGCGAAGCACAACGCATTCGACTCGCTAGCCAAATTGGAAGTCACCTGGTTGGCGTGCTCTATGTGCTCGACGAACCATCAATTGGTCTTCACCAGCGCGACAACAAGCGACTCATAACAACACTCGAACGTTTGCGCGATCTCGGTAACACTGTGATTGTTGTTGAACACGATGAAGAAACAATCCGCTGCGCGGACTATCTGGTCGACATTGGCCCTGGGGCAGGAGAATTCGGTGGGGAAGTTGTTCACTCTGGTTCATACGCTGACATCCTTAAGAACAATCGTTCAGTAACTGGTCAGTACTTAGCTGGAAAGAAGTTCATTCCAGTTCCAACAACTCGTCGCAAGGGTGATGGCAAGAAACTAACTATCAAGGGTGCACGCGCGAACAATCTTCAAGATGTATCTGTTGACATTCCACTCGGTGACTTTGTTGCAATTACCGGGGTATCTGGATCTGGCAAATCAACACTGATCAATCACATTCTTCTCAGTTCTCTCGAGCGTCAGATCAACCGAGCAAAAACCATTGTCTTGGAGCACGACACCATTACTGGTGTTAACAACATTGACAAAGTTGTTGCCGTTGACCAGCAACCAATCGGACGCACACCTCGCTCTAACGCCGCGACGTACACAGGGGTCTTTGACAAAATTCGAAAGCTCTTTGCTGAGACGCAAGAATCAAAGGTTCGTGGATACCAACAGGGACGTTTCTCGTTCAACGTAAAAGGTGGACGCTGCGAAACATGTTCTGGTGATGGAACCATCAAGATTGAGATGTTCTTCCTTCCTGACGTTTACGTGAACTGTGAAGTTTGTGATGGGGCCCGCTACAACCGAGAGACTCTTGAAATCTTGTACCGAGGCAAATCAATCGCTGATGTGCTGAACATGCCCATTTCAGAGGCACTTGATTTCTTCGAGCGCCAACCTGCAATTCTTCGAATCATTCAGAGCCTTAATGACGTTGGACTCGGATATGTGCGCCTCGGACAAAGTGCCCCAACTCTTTCTGGCGGTGAAGCGCAGCGCGTAAAGCTCGCTACAGAACTTGCACGTCGCCCAACTGGCCACACGCTCTATGTGCTGGACGAACCAACAACTGGTCTTCACTTCGAAGACGTCAATCGACTGTTGATTGTTCTGCACCGTCTAGTTGATGCTGGAAACACGGTCATCACTATTGAACACAATCTGGACGTAATCAAAACTGCTGACTGGGTCATTGACCTTGGTCCTGAAGGTGGGCGCCGAGGCGGGTTGATTGTTGGAGAAGGAACACCAGAGAAGATCGCAAAAATGAAGACCGCAACTGGAACTGTGCTGCGAGAAGTGTTGGCTCATGGCCAGGCGAGTTCGTGACATTTGAAAAACCTTCGGGTATTCCACGTCAAAGTGGTTGCTACATGTTTCGAAATGACGCTGGAACAGTTATCTACGTCGGTAAAGCTCGCTCATTAACGCAGCGTCTTTCAAACTATTTCCAGAAATCTGAATCGCTTTCAATAAAAACCCAAGCCCTCATGAACGAGGCAACCGGTGTTGACTGGATTGTTACTCCAAGTGAATTAGATGCACTAATTCTTGAAAACGAGTTGATTAAAGAGAACCAACCTCGCTACAACATGCGACTCAAAGACGACAAGAGCTTTCCCTACGTCGCCATTGACATGAGAACTGATTTTCCTGCCCCGTATATAACGAGAGGTAAGCACATCAAAGGTGTGCGGTACTTCGGTCCTTTTGTCGATGTACGTGCACTGCGCAGAACAATTGACGAATTACTCCAGGCGTTCCCGCTCAGGTCATGCACGAAGCACAAGTTCAACTACCAAGAGCGCATTGGACGCCCTTGTCTGCTCTATGACATTGGTAAGTGCTCAGGTCCATGTGTAAAGGCGATTGAGCCCGCGGGGTACCGTGAAATTGTTCAATCCTGGTCACGTTTCTTTGAAGGTGACGTTCGTCAACTTCGCACACTGTTGCAGGACCGGATGGATGCAGCATCAAAGGCAAAACATTACGAAGCAGCTGGTCTCGCTCGAGATGGTCTCGCGGCATTGGAGCGAGCGGCGAGTGATCAGAGTGTTGTGCTGGATGACTATTCCAACATTGACGTCATCGCAGTTAGTACTGATGGTGGAAGAGCCGCTGCGGTGCGCTTTCGAGTTCGATTTGGTCGCATTATTGGAAGAACTGTTCATTTGATCGACAAGTCTCTTGACGAATCTGAATCTGAGATTCTAGAAAGTGTTTTTCCTGAACTCTTTCCCGATAAGGATTCAGTGCCAGATGGCGTAGTTGTTTCAAACGACGAAGCGATTACACAAGTTCTGGGCGAATACCTCAATGACATGAGGGGAAAGAACGTCGAACTAGTTGCACCGCAGCGCGGAAAGCGTCGACGTGTCTTAGAGCTTGCGCTCGCTGATGCTGAAGCGGTTATCAGCAGAGACTCGCTCCGTCGTCAAAGTGACCACAACGTGAGGTCACGTGCGTTGCAGGAATTAGGAAGTGCGCTCCACCTGGAGCAACCACCATTTCGCATTGAATGTTTCGACATGAGTCACTTGCAGGGCACTAACTACGTTGGCTCAATGGTGGTCTTTGAAGATGGATTGCCTAAGAAGACTGAATACCGACACTTCAACGTTAAAGAAATTCTTGGTAATGACGACTTCGGTGCGATGGAAGAAGTTGTTCGCCGTCGCCTCGGATATTGGAACGAAGAACAGTCCACGTCAAAGTTCCGTCGCGCCGATCTCATCATTATTGACGGTGGCCTTGGTCAGCTTCACTCGGCGGAAAAGGCCGCAAAAACCGCTGGAGCAGTTGGCGTCAACTTTGTAGCGATTGCAAAACGCGAAGAACTTCTGTACGTTCCTGGAACCAGTGATCCAATTGTTTTAGAGCGAGGATCTGAGTCGCTCTACCTTGTGCAACGAATTAGAGACGAAGCTCACAGGTTCGCAATCACGTTCCATAGATCAAAGCGTGGCAAATCTATGGTGGCGACTTCACTCGATGGCGTAGAGGGCCTAGGGCCTGCACGAAGAGATCGCCTGATGGAACAGTTTGGTTCTCTTGACGCTCTAAGGCATGCAACGTATGAAGAGCTAGACGCCTTAGCGTGGCTTCCAAGTGAGGTGGCTCGCAGCATCTACGATCACTTACAGGCACCGGGCCTACCAAAGCCCAAAAAGGGGAGTCCAGACGATGAGTGAGGTATTGCTAGTTACGGGGATGTCGGGCGCTGGTCGCTCTACCGTTTCTGCTGCACTCGAAGATCTTGGATGGTTTGTCATTGACAATCTTCCGCTCGAGCTGATTGCTCGCGTTGGTGAACTCGCCGCCGCAGGTTCACTTGATTACGCCGGTGTTGCATTCATTGTTGGTAGATCAGGAAGAATTCAACCTGATGCACTACTTGCAGTTGAAAAAGAACTTCAGCAGATGCACGAGAACGCAAAGATTCTTTTTCTTGATGCTCCAGATGATGTTCTCATCCATCGTTTTGAAGGAAACCGGCGTCGTCACCCATTTCCTGCTCCAACACTCGCAGATTCAATCACTGGTGAGCGAGCATTGCTGCAATCAATCAGAGATGCAGCTGACTTAGTCATTGACACTGGATCCATTAATACAAACCAGCTCCGTTCGCGCATTGTTGAACACTTCACGCAGACTTCAGGTGGCGGAACAATGCGAGTGTCGCTCGTTTCATTTGGCTACTCCAATGGAATCCCTCGTGACGTTGACCTGGTGTTTGACTGTCGCTTCCTTCCTAATCCGCACTGGATCGAAGAACTGCGACCACAGACCGGTCTAGATGCACCAGTCTCTGACTACGTACTTGAGCAAGAAGCGGCGCAGCACTTCTTGAAAGATGTCGTTGCGTTACTTGAATGGCAGATTCCTGAATTCGCCAAAGAAGGAAAGTCGTATCTTTCGATTGCAATTGGCTGTACTGGTGGGCGCCACCGCTCAGTCGCAATTGCTGAAGAGATCAGAAACCGACTTAACATCGAAAACGCAGTGTTTCACCGCGACATCGCACGCTAAACATTCTGCAGGTTTTTCCTGATGGGTGAGGATTCTCACAACAAGCACCAATTATTTATGCTGAAGTGTGATACTAGAAGTTCCCCTAATAACAAGGAGCATGCCGGTGACAACTCGCGTAGCTATTAATGGTTTTGGTCGAATCGGTCGTGGATTTCTACGAGCATCGCTGAATAATCCAAACATTGAGGTAGTCGCAGTTAACGATCTGACTCCTCCAGAAACAAACGCACACCTACTTAAGTACGACTCAACGCAGGGTCGACTTGATCTAGAAGTCTCAGTAAGTGCTGAGGGCATCAAAGTAGGCAACAAGACAATCAAGGTGTTGGCTGAACGTAGTCCTGAAAACCTTCCATGGGGAGACCTCAAGATTGACGTTGTTATTGAGTCGACTGGTCTCTTCACCACTCGCGAAAAGGCGTCAGCGCACCTAAAGGCCGGCGCTAAGCGAGTCATCATCTCCGCACCGGGAACAGACGTGGATGCAACATTTGTTTACGGTGTTAATCATTCAACGTTCGATGCGAACAGCCACTTCATTGTCAGCAACGCTTCATGCACCACAAACTGTTTCGTTCCTATGGTGAAAGTTCTAGACGACGCATTCGGTGTTGACACTGGTCTGATGACCACTATTCACGCCTACACCAATGACCAGAATCTTCTCGACCTACAACACAGCGATCTTCGACGTGCTCGTGCTGCTGCTGTGAACATTGTCCCTTCTTCTACTGGTGCAGCTCGTGCAACAAGCCTTGTCCTTGAAGCAATGAAGGGTCGACTTGATGGAACATCACTTCGAGTTCCAATTCCAGACGGTTCAATCACTGACTTCACTGCAATTGTTCGCTCCACATCTGTTGATGAAATTAACGCTGCCTTTAAAAAGGCCGCCGAAGGTGAGCTGAAGGGTGTCCTTGTCTACACCGAAGACCCGATTGTTTCTTCAGACATTGTTGGTCAGCCTGCATCATGCACATTCGATTCTCAAATGACCATGGTGCAAAAGATTGATGACAACAAGTCACTCGTGAAGATCTTTGGTTGGTACGACAACGAATGGGGCTACTCCAACCGTCTTGTTGACCTAACCACACACATTGGTAAGTAGTCAATGACAGATTTACTGCCTTCCTACGAACGCTGGGGAAGCCTTGTGGGTAAGAGAGTTCTTGTAAGGGTTGATTTCAACACACCCGTAGACGAAGTTGATGGTCTATTAGAAGTCACTGATGATTTTCGAATAAGAGCAACGCTGCCTTTGTTTGAAGATTTAATCAATCGTGGCGCCACAGTTGTTGCTTGCACTCACTTTGGAAGACCAAAGGGTGAGGTTGTCGAAAAATACAGCGTGGCACCGGTGAGACGTCGCCTTAAAGAACTCTGCCCGCAAGTTGAGTTGCTTGAAAACCTCCGATTTAATCCTGGAGAAGAAAAGAACGATCGAGCTTTTGGTGAACAGTTAGTTTCGGGTTTTGATTACTACATCAATGAGGCATTTAGCGCCTCACACCGCGAGCACGCATCAATTATGTGGCCACCGGTATTACTACCGAGTGCTGCAGGACCGAATCTACAAAAGGAAGTCACAACTCTTTCTGGCATTCTTCAAGATCCTGCCCGACCATTTGTTGCAATCGTTGGTGGAGCAAAGGTTGCCGACAAGCTCGGCATCGTAAAAGTTCTGAGTGAAAAGGCTGACACCGTGATTGTTGGTGGTGGAATGGCCTTCACGTTTCAGTCAACCCAAGGTCGAACAATCGGTGGATCGCTCTTTGACGAGTCGTTCGTTGATGAATGTGCAGCACTTATGGATGGTGGCAAAATACTTATCCCACAAGATTCAATAGGACTCGCCGTAGGACTTCCTTTTGGCTCTAAGGGTGGAAGTGACACTCCGATTAACTTCGGATCCAACATCCCAGACGGATTCCAGGGCTTAGACATTGGTCCAAATTCAATAACCGATTTTGAAAAAGCAATCTCTTCTGCGTCCACTGTTCTGTGGAACGGACCAATGGGAGTCTTTGAAGACGAGCGCTTTAGCGATGGAACCGAAGCGATTGCTCGATGTGTTGCTAAATCTTCTGCAATTTCTGTAATTGGCGGGGGAGACTCAGTCTCAGCAATTCAAATGTTCGGATTAGAAGATCAGGTCAGTTTTGTTTCAACTGGTGGTGGTGCATCACTAGAGTTTGTAGAGCTTGGTGATCTGCCCGGCCTAAAAGCATTACGTGAAAGTAGCAAGTAAATGTCATCAAAGCCGCTCGTAATTGGTAACTGGAAGATGAATCTTGACTACGTCGAGGCTGTTCATCTGAGCCAACAGTTCGCAGTCATGTTGAAGAACAAGCCAATGGAGAATGTAGACATTGTCGTAGCTCCACCCTTTGTTGACATCAGAAGTGTCACCTCAATTATTGATTCTGAGCGAATCACTATGGAAGTTGCGGCGCAGCACGTTAACGCCAATGACAATGGTGCGCACACTGGCGAAATCAGTGCACCAATGCTCAAGCGTCTTAACGTCAAGTGGGTACTTGTTGGACACTCTGAGCGTCGTTCAATGTACGCACAGCGTGATTCTGTTGTTGAGCAAACACTCCAAGCAGTTGTGAAATCTGGAATGAATGCTGTTCTTTGTGTTGGTGAACCACTCGATGTTCGTGAATCTGGTGATCAAGAGAATTATGTGAAGGAGCAGATTCACGGTGCTCTAGTAAAAATTGACCCGAAGCACCGCGAGCTCATAACACTGGCCTATGAACCAATATGGGCGATTGGCACCGGTCTGACTGCATCTTCGCAGCAAGTATCTGAAATGACGTCATTCATTAGAAGCACTTTGAAGGTTCTTGGACTTAGTGAATCTCGAATTTTGTACGGTGGATCGGTTAACGCTGAGAACGCTGAAGTTCTTGTAAAAGAGACGGGCGTAGACGGATTTCTAGTCGGAGGAGCCAGTCTTAAGGCTGAATCATTCATGGCAATTATCCAAGCGTGCAACGACTGCTACGCTGGAAAACGCTAATCCGGAGGTTTTAGATGTTGACTTGGTTAATCGTTGCAATTGAGGCTATTTCAGCCGTTGCACTTATATTTCTTGTTCTCCTGCACTCAGGACGTGGTGGCGGTATTTCTGACTTGATGGGTGGATCGGTGGGCGCTGTTGCTGCTGGATCAACCGTTGTTGAGCGCAATCTTGACCGAATCACCATTGCTGTCGCGTTGGTATTTACATTTGCCACGCTGACACTCGACCTTCGCTTGCAGTAGTCGCCATGATCCTTCGAGGGTCAATTTCCCGTGCCGTTTTAACGGGCATTGCCATAATGATTGCTTTAGCCCCAACGGCTGTTGCTTCTGCCGCCAAGAAACCAATCGCGACTTCAAATGAGAACGCCAACACAATTACAGTTTCGCTTCCTGGTCCACTAAACGGATGCGGTTACTTTGACGCGGGATCGAACCCAACGTCTAAAGCAGTACTCGACCTACTTCAGCCTTCTGCATTCTTGACTTCAACATCAGACGTACTTGTGGGCGAAGGTGGCCCGATTGCAGCGGCAGAGTTAACTTCACTCTCTCCAGAAACTGTGGTGTACACAATTGCCCCAAACTATGTGTGGTCAAACGGTGCTTCGTTTAGCGGAAAAGACTTGCTGACGTGGTGGCAGTACGCAAAGTCTGTTCCGAGTGTTTTCGCTGACGGCTACAAAGCTATTAAGTCAGTAGTTGTGAGTAAATCTGGTTCAATCGTCACCGTTGTTTTTTCAACTCCCTATTCCGCATGGAATACGTTGTTTCGTGACGTAACACCAGCGCCCATTACACCAGACTGTTCGTTCTCTGCTCTTTTGAAGAGACCAACGCTGGGGCCATACAACGTTGCATCTGCCAGTGCTTCTCAAATTGTTTTGACGATGAACAAGAAGTGGACACTAAATCCAAATCGATATGGTCGAATCATCATCAATGCATCGACAACTATTCCAACATCAAAGAACGTCAATTTCGCCAGCTACACAACAAGGGTGAGCAAGCCTCTTTCAATGACGCTCAGTGCCCACCCTGAGTTTGTGAGCCACATCGGAACTTCAGTTGAACTTCTTGAATTGACTTTTGCGCCACGTACGTTTGTTACGAGTGACATAAATGTTCGCGAAGCACTATCTCTTTCAATTCAGCGCCAATTGATTCTTAACGCTCTATGGGGAGCGGTCACCTTTTCTCCAGCACCAGCAACGTCAATACTCTTGACCCAAGGCCAAAGTGGTTATCCAGGTGGATCGGGACCTGGTCCCACGCAGAGCTCGACGACAACGTCAGTTGCTAGTTCAGAAACTACGAGTACTACTCCAACATCAACTGGAAATACGGTTGGTGACTGTCTCTCATGTGCAATTTCATCATTAACAAAAGACGCTGGATTCAAACTTGTTGGTGGAATTTATAGAAATGCTGCGAATAGAGCACTCGTTGTTCACATGGCGGTAGGACCATCGAACCTTGAAAAAACAACAGCAAATCTCATCGCTGCTCAATGGCGCAAAATTGGGATTGTCGTGTACGAATATTTCTTCACCGACAGTGTTTCAGCGCAGACTGCTGTAGCTACTAATAGATACGACGTTGCAATGATTACCCGTACAGCGTCAACAACTCCTTCAGTTCTCGCACGATCCTTTTACGGCCCGAGTTACATCGATAGCTACACAAGTGGTGTTCGAACAACTTTGCTGAATAAGCAGTACAACGCAGCCATCTCGAATTTCAATCCAGTAACAGCACTCGCAACATGGAAGTCTTTTGACCAAACAGTGCTCAGCAACTTCTGGGTCAGGCCAATTGCGACTCTTCCGACAATGACTATTTGGTCAAATTCACTCTCGAATGCGATTGGGAGCCTTTCGGTTCAGGGCTTCGTTGATGAAATCCCACTGTGGGGAAGTGTCGTCACGACACCTGCGAACTAGTGGATTAGTCGTTGCTGTTCGCAGCGTATAAAGTGGTACTCCGCGTCGAAGTGGTGAAATGGCAGACACGCTAGCTTGAGGGGCTAGTGCTCGAAAGGGCGTGCGGGTTCAAGTCCCGCCTTCGACACCAATGATTTAGTGGCATAGCCATGACCTAGAGGTCACAAGTAGTTACTACGATTAAGCCACGAGGTGCAACGTGACTCAACTGCTTTTTACAGCTTTCAGCAACCGACCAGATGCCTTGGACCTTGCACGTGAAGCGGCAGAACGTCTTCAAGATTCTGGAATCACCAGTTCCGTTCACATGCTCGATTCTGAAGAACTACCTGAAGTTAGTGATCAAACTCTCGTTGTAAGTCTTGGTGGTGACGGAACATTTCTTCGCTCAGCTCGTATTGCTCACGAACACAACGCACGTCTCGTTGGGGTAAACCTCGGACGACTTGGCTTTTTGCTAAACGTGCAACCTTCTGAACTGGTTACCGTGATTAATGAAGCACTCGTAAGTAGCGAAGTTGATCACCGAATCGCTCTGGAGATTTCTTACTCAGGTAATAAAACAGAATTCGCAATGAACGAAGTTGTTATTGAGCGTGCTGAATCAGGTCACATGGTCAGAGTGAAGACATTTGTTGACAATGAAGAATTCCTTTCGTACTCCGCTGACGGAGTAATGGTTTCGACTCCCACGGGCAGCACTGGTTACAACTTCTCAGCTGGTGGGCCTGTTGTAGATGCCACACTTCCTCTGATGATCCTCACGCCTATTGCGCCTCACTTCACGATTGGTAACTCCATTGTTGTGGGCGCTGAAAAGAAGTTTCGATTCGTCGTCGAAAGCAATCGTGCGCTGGTGGTTGCAGATGGCCACACGGTTACATCGCTTAATACAGGTGACTCAGTAGAAGTTTCTATGAGCCAGACTCCGGTGCGAGTTGTGGCAACTCGAAGCTTTGATTTAGGTGTTCGATTGCGACAAGGTCTTCGAGAGGGCCATGCCTAAATCACAGCTAGTCGAACTTTACGCTCAAGGGCTCGGGGTTATTGAAGAAGCTCGTGTTGAATTCTCTGAAGGCTTCAATGTCATTACTGGTGAAACTGGTGCGGGAAAGACGCTGCTGCTTGGAGCACTTGATCTCTGTCTAGGCGGAGACGCCAGTGGCGCTCGTCATGCAGTGACTACGGATATGAAAGCTGCAGCACTATTTGTAAACCGCGATGGAAAAGAAGTTTCACTACTTCGAGAGTCAAGCCAAGGTGGTCGACTTCGTAGCGCCCTTGATAACAGCACGACAAGTGCCGAATCACTTCGACTACTTGCTGATGAATTAATCGTTATCCATGGTCAACACGATTCACTCAGCTTGAAGAATCGCTCTGAAATCCTTCGAATAGTAGACACGACTGGAAACGTAGACACCACTGAGTTGCACGCCATCAGAACACAGCTGAGCGAAGCATTGAAACTAAGAGACAGTCTCGGGGGAGACGGTGCTAACAGAGAACGAGAAATTGAATTTCTAAAGTTTCAAATCTCTGAGATTGAGTCCGTGAAGATTGCGACTCCGAATGAACTTAAAGAAGTACTCGAAGAGCTCACGAGATTGACTGAGATCAGAGACGGCCAGGCTGCGATCATGGGCGTAATGCAGACTCTTGACTCAGATAATGAAGAGGCGGTTCTCACAAGACTCGCCAGAGCCATTGGAGAAATTCCACAGAGTGAAACCTACGACAGCGCTAGAGAAGGTCTTCGAAGTGCTCTGGAGCAGGCGAGAGAAAGCGTTCACGAACTCTCATCCTTTACTGACTCTGATGCATTTGACGAAGAACGACTCGGGGCACTTGATGAACGAGCAGCCGTATTACAGAACATTGCACGTAAGTACAACAATTCGCTCGAAGAAGCTCTTGAGGCTCTCGCTACGTTCGTCAGTGATTTAGAGAGGCGTTCTGGGGAATCTGGTCGAATTGAAAATCTTGATGCAGAGATTTCACAGCTTATGTCAAAGGAAGTTGAACTTGCTCGTAAGGCAAAAAAGGACCGTGAGTACGCCTCGGTAAAACTCACTGAAGCCGTCAGAGCCCAGCTCCCTCGAGTGGCACTTCCAAATGCATCGCTCAGATTTGATGTTGGGGGAGACGATGGATCGCTGGCTCAGATTCTCTTCACTCCAAATCCAGGACTCGCTGAGGGCCCTCTACAGTCCCTCGCTAGCGGTGGAGAACTGAGTCGAGTTCTTCTCGCGATCTCTCTAGAAACCGCCCAGGACGATGTTGTGGCCGTATTTGATGAGGTAGACGCCGGAGTGGGCGGTCAGGTTGCTCAGCAAATCGGGGACTGCTTGCTCGAATTAGGCCAACGACAGCAGGTTTTGGCGGTAACTCACCTGGCTTCTGTGGCCGCCAAGGCAGACCACCACTTCGTAATTGAAAAAACTATAATTAATGGAACCGCCTCAACCAAGATTAAAAAGGTTGAAGGTGAAGATCGCGTCAGCGAAATTGCCAGAATGCTGGTCGGCGACTCCCTAAGTCAAGAATCTCGAGCCCTGGCATTACAACTTCTTGAAACTCGTCGTTAATCTAAGAATTCTTAACAGCGCGCCGACTAGTATTTAGTTCCGTGGATACGGCAATTAACGAATGACAAAGTTCGTCTTTGTAACAGGTGGAGTTTCGAGCTCCTTAGGTAAGGGTCTTACCGCCTCCTCGTTAGGTCGCCTCTTAAAATCTCGTGGACTTAAAGTCACGATGTGCAAACTTGATCCATACCTCAATGTTGATCCAGGAACAATGAATCCTGGCGAACACGGTGAAGTGTACGTAACCGATGACGGTGGAGAAACTGACCTCGACCTTGGTCACTACGAACGTTTCATTGACGAGTCGCTTTCAAAAATGTCAAACACGACTACAGGTTCGATCTACTCAAACGTGATTGCGAAAGAACGTCGTGGTGACTACTTGGGCAAGACCGTTCAGGTTATTCCTCACATCACCGACGAGATCAAAGAGCGCATTCGCCGCCTTGGAACACTTGGAGCTGACGTAGTTATCGTTGAAATCGGTGGAACCGTTGGTGACATTGAAATTGTGCCGTTTATTGAGTCAATTCGACAGTACCGCCGTGACGCTGGAAAAGACAACGTCTGTTACGTCCACCTAACTTTGGTGCCATACCTCGCACCATCTGGGGAACAAAAGACAAAGCCAACGCAGCACTCAGTCACTGAACTTCGCTCACGCGGTATTCAGCCAGACATCATTGTGTGTCGAAGTGACCAACCAATCTCAGATGGACTTAAGCGAAAGATCTCTCTTCTTTGTGACGTTCCTTTAGAAGGTGTTATCTCAGCTGTTGACGCACCGAGCATTTACGACATTCCACTCGTGATGCTCGACGAGGGCCTCGACACAATGGTGTGCAAGACACTGAACATCGACATTGAGCAACACCCAATTGACCTAACTCTTTGGAATGATGTTGTTCATCGTGTTCACAACACCACAAAGACTCTTCGAATTGGCATTGTTGGTAAATACGTCACCATGCCTGACGCCTACCTATCTGTTGCTGAATCGGTTCGCCATGCTGGATTCGCAGTTGGCGCAAACGTAAAGATTGAATGGTTAGAAGCTGAACGCGTTCCATCAGAAATCGACAGCGAACGACTTCGCCAACTCGACGGAATCATTGTTCCTGGAGGATTTGGGGAACGTGGTGTCGAGGGAATGATTGCCACAGCAAAGATTGCTCGTGAAAACAACATCCCATTCCTTGGCATTTGCCTCGGTATGCAGGTAATGGTTATTGAATTTGCTCGTCATGTTCTAGGTATGAGCGACGCACACTCAACTGAGTTCTCACTTTCTTCTACTAATCCAGTGATTGCGTTGATGGACGAACAGATGGATGTCACTGACCTCGGTGGCACAATGCGTCTTGGTGCATATCCAGCAATGCTTGACGAGGGATCAGTTGTTGCTCAGCTCTATGGCACGACGGTGGTTTCAGAGCGTCACCGTCACCGCTACGAATTCAACTCGAAGTACCGTGAGCAGTTCGAGGCTTCTGGATTTATGTGTTCAGGATCTTCACCTGACGGAAGACTTATTGAGTTCTCTGAAATTCCTACAAACTCGTACTACGTAGGAACGCAGGCACACCCAGAATTCAAGTCGCGCCCTGACCGTGCACATCCACTGTTCTTTGGTCTTCTTCAGGCAGCTGCTGCGAGGGGTGAAGGTCGTGAACCACACATTATTGACCCCGCATCGGTTGACGCAACGTTGTGATTCTTTTGTTCCACGTACTGTCTGGAACTCATCTTGGCAACCAGTGAAGAACTACTAACTGATTACCTTCAATGGTTAACCATTGAAAAAGGTAGAAGTACAGCAACTATCGAGGCGTACAAACGCGACATCGAATCATTTCTTGAGTGGATGAAATCCCTGAAGCTCACAGTTAAAAAGATTGCTGAGTCTGACTTTGAGAAGTACTTCAATCGACTGAGAAAAGACGGACACGCAGATAGTTCAGTTGCGCGTGCAATGTCCTCAGTTCGTGGCTGGTTTGGGTTCATGGCCGAAGAAGGAAGTATTTCAGTTGATCCCACTACGAGAATCGTTGGAGCAAAGCGCGGAAGATCTCTTCCTAAGCCGCTCGAGGAATCTTTAATGATTCAGCTGCTCGATTCCGTGCCATCAATGTCACCTTCAGATCTTCGTGACAGTGCTCTCTTTGAGTTGCTGTACGGAACAGGAGCTCGCGTTAGCGAGGTTGTAGGCATCTCTCTCCAAGACGTTGACTTCGACGAAGAGTTGATCCTCGTAACGGGCAAGGGTTCAAAACAGCGACTGGTGCCCATGGGCAAAACACTTAAAACCGCACTTCGCACATACCTAGGCAAAGGCGGGAGACAAGAGTTCTTGAACTCAAAACAGTCAACCAGATTGTTTCTCAATGCACGTGGTGGACCACTTACACGCCAGGGGATTGATCTCATAATCCATAAGCGCGCGCTGACGGCTGGAATTGATCAGTCAACTATTAGCGCACACGTATTTCGCCACAGTTGTGCAACGCACATGCTTAGCCACGGCGCGGACATTCGAGTTGTGCAAGAACTCTTAGGCCATTCATCAATTTCCACAACACAGATATACACAGCGGTCTCAATAACTTCGCTTCAGAAGGAATACAAGAGCGCACACCCGAGAGCCCATTAGGTTAGATACGTGAATTACCTTTATTACCTACTCGCAATAGTCCCATCCATTGTCTTGCACGAAGTGAGCCATGGATGGGTTGCTAATTACTACGGTGACCCAACAGCAAAGCAGCAGGGAAGACTCACTCTCAATCCTCTTAAGCACATTGATCCATTCGGAACTGTGCTACTTCCGGCGCTGCTGATATTTAGTGGTCTACCAATGTTTGGATACGCCAAACCCGTTCCAGTAAATGTTTCAAGACTCAGAAATCCGCGCAAGCAGTCGCTCTACGTTTCAATTGCTGGACCAATAGTAAACATTTTGCTTTCAGCTGTTGGATTCGCACTCTGCGAGTTCGCTATACACAGCACGCAGAGTCAGATGATGTTCAACATTGGCGAATACTTAGGGTTAGTCAACATAACGTTGGCTGCCTTCAACCTCATTCCGATTCCACCACTTGACGGATCAGCGATCCTTGAACGCTTCATACCACTACGCAACTTGGGAAAGTATTACGACATTCGATCTAAAGCGTTGCCTTTTTTCATGGTGTTTATAATTGTTGACTCAATGTTCCTGCACGTTGGAACAGGCTTCTTAGCCAGCTTGCAAAACTGGTGGATACAACAACTGTTTTAAATAAGGCCCATAGCCTTAGCGGCACGTTCATACGTAGCGCTAGCAACCTTTGAAGCTTTCTCAGCACCAAGGTCAATAATCTCATTCAGTTGTTTCGTATTTGCACGAAGCTCGTGGTAGCGAGTAGTTATTGGTGCAAGTGAATCAGCCACCAGCGTTGAGAGATCTCCCTTGAGGTCGCCGTAGCGGGTGTAACGAGCAGCAACGGCTTCTGGTGTTTCACCACTAAACGCAGAGAAGATTTCTAAAAGATTCGAAAGACCAGGCTTGTTTTCCCAATCGAAGCGAACTTCGTTGTCAGTATCGGTCACAGCCTTCTTGATTTTCTTATCAATTTCCTTGGCATCGTCGAGAAGCGACAATGAACCAAGGGGACTGGAAACTGACTTTGACATCTTGCGTGAAGGATCTTGTAGATCCATAACTCGAGCGGCGGACTTTGGTTGCACGCCAACAGGCAGAGTAAATGTTTCACCGAATCGGTTGTTGAAGCGTTCAGCGATTTCACGAGTGAGCTCGAGGTGTTGGCGCTGGTCGTCTCCTACGGGAACTTCCTGCGCGTTATAAAGCAAGATGTCGGCGGCCATAAGCACTGGGTAGGTGAAGAGTCCTGCGCGGTAGCCATCTTGGCGAGATGCTTTTTCCTTGAACTGAGTCATTCTGCTGAGTTCTCCGAATGTTGCAACATTCTCTAGTAACCAGCTCAGTTGTGCGTGATATGGAACCTGGCTCTGAATGAAGAGGGTGCAGACTTCAGGGTCAAGTCCGCTCGCAAGCAACCACGCAACGCCATCGATTGTCTGGGACCTGAGTTCTTCAGGATCAATCTGCAGCGTTAATGCGTGAAGATTGACTACGCAGTAGAAGGCTTCTGAGTTCTGGCTATCGGCCCACTGCTTTAGGGCGCCAAGATAGTTACCAAGGTGTGGGGTGCCCGAAGGCTGAATGCCAGAAAGAATTCTCACCCCTCCATAGTAGGAGCAGTGCACGCCTAACTTGTGCCGTCGAACTAGAGTTGCACCATGACCTACGTCGTGACGACGCCGTCTTTTAGCGGCCCAGTTGAACTCCTACTAAGGCTTATTAGCGCCCATGAAGTAGACATCCTCGATGTCCCACTTTCTCCAATCGTTGACGCCTTCGTTGCTGAAATGCGAAGCGAGACAGCAAACCTCAGCGCAGAAGATCTCTCTGAATTTCTACTAATTGGATCAATCCTTTTAGAGATGAAGAGCTTCCGTCTCCTTCCTGGAAAAGACAGCAACGAACCAGACGAAGAATTCATTGGCTGGGAAGAACGAGATGTTCTCCTGGCTCGACTACTCGAGCTTCGAACATACGCCTCACTAAGCGACGCATTCATTTCACTCTTTGAACGTGCGAGTCGTGCCTTCGCTCGAATTCGTGGAATTGATGAAGGCTTCGTAGTTACTCCGCCCGATCTACTCGCAGGTGTCACCACGGCAAAGCTCGCTCAGGCGTACTTGCGCGGTATTGAAGACAAGCCAGTGCCAGTTGTTCGACTCAACCACGTAACAGTGGACTCAGTCACAGTCGCAGAAACTGTGGCTTCTCTAACATCGCGTCTTCCGTCACTCGGAAAACTTACATTTCGTTCACTTACCGCTGCGTTACTTACGCGCATTGAAGTGATTGTTCACTTCCTCGCGCTACTTGAGCTCTGCAAACTCGGATATGTGGAACTCGGCCAAGGATCAACCTTTGGTGAAGTTGAGATTGAGTGGATTGAAAATCAAGAAGAATTCGATTACGGAAAGGTCGACAGTTATGAGGGATGAGTTTTCTCTAGAACAAAAGCTCGAGGCGATGTTGACCGTAGCGCTTGAACCAATTTCAGCCGAAGAGTTAGCTGACGTTGTTGAAGTTGATACCGAAGACGTGGTCCTTGCGCTTCGTGCTCTTCGTTTGGAGTTCGCTGAACAACGTCGTGGCTTTCAACTCGCAGAATTAGCGAGTGGATGGGTGATGCAGTCTGCATCAGAAGTATCAGAGTGGGTAGGTAAATTTGCCAACCGTGACGTATCGCACCGACTCAGCTCCGCTGCTCTTGAAACGCTCGCAATTATTGCGTACCGCCAACCAATTTCTCGTGCTCAAATCACATCACTTCGTGGTGTAAATGTTGACGGAGTTTCACGACTCCTCGAACAACGTGGCTACATTGAAGAAAAAGGCCGCTCTACTGGACCAGGCACTCCAATTCTTTATGGAACTACCGAATTGTTTCTTGACCGCATGGGCCTCGCAAATATTTCAGAGCTTCCTCCAATTGAAGAATTCATGCCACCTGTTGAAACCGCACAAGAGCTTGTTGATGAGATGAATTCACAACTTGATCTCGCTGAGGACGCCTAGTTGGAAGAGGGCGAACGCCTCCAAAAAGCACTTGCACGTGCTGGATTCGGTTCTCGTCGCGCCTGTGAGATCCTCATCACTGATGGTCGCGTAACGATTGACGGTCGAACTGCTGAACTCGGAAACAGAGTTCGCCCTGAAGTGAATGTCATCTGCGTTGACGGGACTCTTGCTCCAACCGCGCAGAACACTGTCTATTACCTGCTTAATAAGCCAGACGGAGTTGTTACAACTGCTTCAGACCCACAGGGAAGAACGACCGTTCTTCAATTGGTTGATTCTGCGGTTCGAATCTTTCCAGTTGGCCGACTCGACATGAATACTGAAGGACTCTTAATCCTTACTAACGATGGACGACTTGCACATTTGCTGACGCATCCAAGTTCTGGAATTGCAAAGGAATACCTCGCACGCGTAGAAGGTGATCCATCGCCGGCGTCTATTAGACGACTTCGCGAAGGTGTCGAACTAGAAGACGGAATGACTAGTCCGGCTCAAGTAAGTCGAGTTAGTGACGGCCTGCTTCGCATTGTGATTCACGAAGGTCGAAATCGCCAAGTACGTCGTATGTGTGCAGCCGTGGGCCATGAGGTAACTCGGCTTGTTCGCACCCGAATTGGCCCTCTACAGGACGCCACATTGAGTCCTGGCAGCGCACGCCAGCTATCTGTTGGTGAAGTTCGTCGATTAATGGAGGCCGTTGGGATGACTGACGAAATCGCCTCTACTATGCCATCATGACTTCTGCACTAGTTCGAGGCCTCAGAGGCGCCACAACGTGCGATGCAGACACGCCTGAAGCCATAGGTGAGCGCACCCGTGAACTCATTCTGGAGCTCATGTCGCGTAATGAAATCGAACATGACGATGTAATCAGCGTTATCTTTACAACTTCGGTTGACCTCACGTCAACGTTTCCCGCAGCAGCTGCTCGAGAAGTTGGATTTGGTGACATTCCGTTAATGTGTGCCAGCGAAATTAACGTTCCTGGATCAATGAGCAAATGCATTCGAATCATGATGCACATCTACACAACACGTTCTCGCAGTGAAATTCATCACGTCTACCTTCACAATGCGCAGTCACTTCGCGATGACCTCCCAAAATAAGCAGCTCGCTCACGTAATTGGTCTCGGACTAATTGGATCTTCGGTGGCCCTCGCGCTTAGCGATGCGGGATGGAACGTAACTGGCGAGGACGCAAATGCATCTGTTCTAAAAGAAGCCTTAGAGCGTGGGATCGTTTCAGCGGGTGAACTCGGAGAAAGGCATGCACTTGTTGTAATTGCAACACCAGCAGGAACTGTTGCTGAGATTGCCAATCGAGTTCTTTCTTCTGTTAGCTCGAAGTCACTCCTTGTCACTGATGTTGCTGGGGTAAAGGATTCAATCGTAAGTTCAATTAGCGACGCACGATTCTTGGGTGGACACCCAATGGCAGGATCTGAACTTCGTGGGTTCGCAGGAGCTCGAGCTGACCTGTTCCAAGGTTGCACTTGGGTGCTTTCTCCAACCGACGCAACACCACCTGAGGTCTACACCGCCCTTCATTCGATTCTTCGTGAACTGGGAGCAAGCGTTGTAGCAATTTCTGGTGGCGACCATGACCGTCTTGTGGCTCTTGCTAGCCATGTCCCTCACTTGCTTGCGGGAGCTCTAATGAATGAAGCAACAAAGACCGCGGAGCAAGATCCTGTGCTGCTGCAGCTAGCTGCTGGTGGCTTTAGAGACATGACACGAGTTGCTGCAGGCGACCCAGCCATTTGGCCAGACATTCTCTTTGAAAATCGTGAAGCAATCACCTCAACACTCGATGCAATTGAAAAACGTATTGGTGCTCTTAGAACTGCACTTGACACCAACGCTCGAGAAGACATCAAAAGGACTCTTACAACTGCGTCACAAGCTCGTCGCCAACTTCCAGGACGCGCACTCAGCTCAGAGAATCTTGCATACCTCCGCATTGCTATCCCTGACAAGCCTGGAGTACTCGCTGAAGTCACCAAAGCTGCGTCAGACCTACTTGTCAACATCTACGACATTGAAATTGCTCACGGAATAGAGGGGACTGGCGGAACGTTGCTTCTCGCAATTGACCTAGCGCAACGTGATCTTTTCTGCGAATCTCTGACCTCTCATGGTTTTAAGGTTGCCACCGAATAATGAGCGACGAACGTCAGATTGAACCAGCATCGTCACTGCGTGGCGACGTTCGTGTTCCTGGTGACAAAAGCACTTCGCACCGTGCACTGATGATTAGTGCACTCGCAAGTGGGACGAGCACCATTGAAGGACTCTCTATTGGTGAAGATGTTGCATCTACGAGCACCATGCTTCAATCAATGGGGGCTGTTCGAACAGACAACGGTGACCAGGTAACTATTACTGGGCCTGCAGAAGGACTTCACGCTTCAAGCAGCGATCTCGACTGTGGTAATTCAGGAACGACAATACGACTTATGACAGGAATCGTAAGTGGCGTTGAAGGTATTCACACGCTGATTGGTGATGCATCACTCTCGAAGCGACCAATGGACCGAGTTGCAGAACCTCTAGAAATGATGGGCTCAAAGTTCTCAGGTCAAGGAAAGCACATCACCCCTCCACTAAAGATCACTGGTTCTTCCAGCCTCGTTGGCATTGAGTATCACGTGCCTAAGGCAAGTGCGCAGGTGAAGTCCGCCATCATCTTTGCTGGGCTCAGCGCATCTGGACCAAGCACTGTTCATGAGGACGTCAGAACCAGAAGCGCAACTGAAGACATGCTTCGCCACGCAGGAATTCAAATTGAAAGCGTTGATGTTGGACAAGGTCGATCAGTAACCGTGCATCCAGGAAGACCAGAGAGCGCACACTGGGTTGTTCCTGGGGACCCATCGCAAGCTGCATTCTTTGCGGTACTTGGTCTCATTCACCCCAATGCACAGATTCACGTGAACTCAATTGATATATCTGCAGAGCGGATTGGTTTTGTTTCAGTTCTTCAGCGCATGGGTGGCACTCTCACTATTGATGATTCTGGACTTAAGGCATCGACGTCGAAGCTACTTGGAACTGAAATTCACGCTTCAGAAATTCCTTCTGTTGATGAAGTGCCAGCGCTCAGTGTCGCAGCTGCAGCAGCCACAGGCGTTACTTCCTTCCTTGACATGGGGGAGCTTCGACTCAAAGAATCTGACCGCTTTGAAGGATCGATGCGCATTGCCTCATTACTTGGTTGCAAAGTCTGGAGCGAGGGAGACAATTTCTATGTTGAAGGACTTGGAGATGCGTCTTTGTTCCAAGAATTCATGATTGACAGTGGTCTTGATCACCGAATCGTTATGTCGAGCGCAGTGGCGGCAATCAGTGGCAATGGTGGAAAAATCACAGGAGTCTCAACTGTCGCATCGAGCTATCCAAACTTCTTCGAGCACTTAGATTCTCTGCGATGAGCAACTTAATCATTGCAATTGATGGTCCAGCAGGATCAGGTAAATCAACAGTTGCTAAGGCTGTCGCCGAAGGACTTGGCTGGTCGTTCCTTGATACCGGTGCAATGTACCGAGCTGTTACCTGTGAGGCACTTTCTCGCGGCATTGACATTCACGACGAAGATGCAATGGGATTACTCGCCAGAGAAGCACTCATTACAACGTTGCCTAGAGTCACGATTAATGGCAGAGACGTTGAGGACGAAATTCGACAAGATCACATCAATGTTGGCGTCTCCAAGGTTGCTGCGAATGCCCTTGTTCGAGCTGCAATGGTTACTCGTCAGCAAAAGTGGTCCCAAGAACAGCCAATCGGCACCGTGGTTGAGGGCAGAGACATCGCAACTGTTGTTTTTCCAAACGCCACACTAAAAGTCTTTCTCACAGCATCACTCGAAGAACGTTCTCGTCGCAGAGGTGATGAAAGTGCTGATTCGGTCGCTCGTAGAGACGAGGCTGATTCGACCAGAGAAGCCTCACCACTTCGTCAAGCTGATGATGCAATAGTTATAGATACCACCGGACGCGACGTCGAAGGCGTTGTCGGAGAAATAATCAGATGCCTAAAGACGATTCAATAAAACTCCACATTCACAGGCCGTTGGCGTATCGATTTGTGACGCGTACGATTCGAATTTTGGGAACTCTCATGTTTCGTCCAATCGTTATAGGAAAAGAAAACATTCCTGAAACAGGACCCGTGCTGATTGCTCCGGTGCACCGCTCTAACGTTGACTTTGCATTCAGCGTTTTTATGTCGAGAAGAAAAATCTTTTTCATCGCTAAAGACAGTCTCTTCAAAATTAAGCCCATCGGAAAGTTTCTTCTTCACCTAGGAGCTTTTCCAGTGAATCGAGAAAGTGCTGATCGAGATTCAATGGTCGCATCAGAGTTAGTGCTTCAAAATGGACAGGCGTTGATTCTTTTTCCAGAAGGAACAAGAAAAGAAGGACCAGTTATTGAAGAACTCCGAGATGGTGCAATGTTCATTGCAGCTCGCACACATTCAGTAGTTGTCCCCGTGGGTATTGGTGGCAGTGACAAGTCAATGAAGCCTGGAGCTAAATTTCCTCGTCCAGTTCGAATCAAGATAGTTGTAGGAAAGCCAATTCAGCCTCCAACAGCCGAAGGGCGTGTATCAAGGTCAGCAATTAGTGCAAAGACTGAGGAGCTACAGAAGGCTCTACAGGACGTGTACGACCAAAGCCTGAAGGCTTAGCGCTCTCTCCACCAGGTTCCAAAAACGACCTTGGCGTAACGGAAACCAAAGAGCCAGTTCTTACCCTTTTTGGTTGTTCCTGAAAAACGTGGGTGCCAAACGGTTGGCACTTCTGAAGCACGCCATCCACGCTTCATACATGTGATGAGAAGTTCAGCAGTTTGGTACTGCTCTTGAGTAAGACGGTCAACCACGTCAGCCAGCATGCTGACCCTAAGACCGCGGTAACCAGTTGAGGTGTCTGTCAGTTTTGATCCGCACATGCGGTTCATAATGAATGAGAAGAAGAGCACTCCGGTTTTGCGGAAGCGGTCAGTTGTATTGTCAACACCTAGTCGGCGACTGGCAACAACGAAGTCTGACTGATCTGCCATAAGGGGAGCAAGAACTTGTGGAATTTCTGCAGGGTCATTCTGTCCGTCAGCATCCAACGTTGCAATGTACTTAACGCCGTTATTGATGCAGTAGCGGTAGGTGACTTGTAGAGCTACACCGTGTCCGAGGTTTACAGGGAATTCAATTACTGCAACTCCAGGGAATGTTCTAGCGATCTCAGCAGTGCGGTCATCGCCACCGTCTACAACAACAAGCGTGGTGTAGCGCTCTCCGTTGATTGATGTTGGCATCTTTTCAAGCACACCTGCGATGTTGCCTTCTTCTTCGTAGGCACAAATAGATGCGACGATAGCTTCAGGCTTGAAACCAGGCTGCTCTTTTTCGAGCTGGTGAAGAGCTTGGTCAATTGCGTAAGAACGTAGTCGTGTAAGTCGGCGTTTTTCTAGATCGGCGCTGGCCATGATTTCCTTAGATTGATTTTGCTTTAGCGAACACACGGCGAACCATTGGTTCAAAGTGTTCAAGAGGTAATGAATCGTACCCTGGATCGAAAGCTTTCTGATCCCAACGATCTGCAAACTTCTCTGCAAGTTCGTACCAAGGTTGTCCAACGTGGTTCTCACGAAGGTTTGGATTCATTCCGAGGTGTTCGTAGTAGTGACGACCCTGAAAGTCTTGGTGGTGCGCCACCATGCGGTAAACATCTTCGCGAACATAAGGGCGAAGGATTTCAGCAGCGATCATTGGGTGATTAGGAACTGAAATGAGTTTTCCAACATCGTGGAGTAGGGAAGCAACGATGACTTCTTCGTCTGCTCCTTCACGCTCTGCACGAGTAGCTGTCTGCACGGCGTGCTCCATTTGGTCAATAGAGAAACCGTCAGTGATGGCACTAAGACCCTTGATCATCGAAAGAAGTTGTTCTGCAACTCGAGGCTGAGCGGCGATTGTCTTTTCGGCAATCGTCATCCACTGCTCACGAGTAGAAACATCCATGCTTGGAAATGACGTCATATTCAAATAATAGCCCTGAAGGACAGTTACCTTGAGACGGAGGAAAGAACTTCTGCTGCAGTGAATTCGCGGTCTGCTTGTCCATCAAAAGTTGAGACCGTACCGGTATTTAATGCCAAATCAAGTACCGCAGACAGCGTTTTCAACATCTCACGAAGTTCTGGTGGTGGAGGGAAGTATTCGTCTTCGACGGTCACCGAACTGATCTCAACTCCATTAACTGGATTCAAGAACTCGAGAACTTCGTTTACGAGTGATTCTGGCGCAGAAGCTCCAGCCGTTACCGCAACGACACCACTTAAGTCGTCCGGCAACTCAAATGCTCCATTGATTCGTAGAACACGTTTGCAACCAGCAGCTTCTGCAACTTTTGCCAGTGCAACAGTGTTCGAAGAATTTGCAGAACCTATAACGACCACTGCGTCAGCGGTTGCTGCAATTGCAGTGAGCGCAGCCTGACGATTCGTTGTTGCGAAACAAAGATCGCTTCGATTTGGCATCCAGATTTCCGGGAACACAACTTCAGCGTGGTCGCGAAGATCCTGCCACTCATTCATGCTGAGTGTTGTTTGACTCAGCAGTGCGTACGGACCCTCGGTGTTCTTCAATTTATCGATGTCACTAGTTGACTGAATGAGGTTAACTGAATCAGGAGCAACAGCCATAGTTCCAACTGCTTCTTCGTGGCCCTCATGTCCGACGTAAAGAACGGTGTATCCCTTTCGTGCACGAACCTTAAGTTCATGATGCACTTTTGTAACGAGTGGACACACTGCATCAATTACCGTTCCGCCAGAAAGCCTCGCTGTTTCAACAACCTCGGGGGGAGAACCATGCGCACTCAGCATTACTGGTGATCCAAGCGGAACATCAGCAACGTCATCAATGAAAACAACGCCTAGCGACCTGAAGTGATCGACCACAAACTGGTTATGAACAATCTCGTGGTAGCAGTAGACCGGTGGTTCAAAGACGCGGGTCATCCAGTCAAGGGCCTTGATGGCCTTCTCAACTCCAGCGCAGAACCCACGCGGGGCAGCAAGTACAACCTTCTCTACAGTCACGAAAACAGCCTAGTTACTGAAAAGTTGAATTATTGCCTAGGCTAGGAGGGTGTCGGGCGCGCGTATTTCCTCTATTTCTGATGGTTCCCCTATTGCGGGAGCAGGACTCTGCGTTGGCGACGAGCTCATCAGCATCAATGGACGCGAACCTAGCGACATCATTGAGTACCAGCAACTCATCGATGGAAAGACTGTCACTCTGGTTGTTCAGCGTGAAGGCGAACCTCTACAGCGCAAAGTAACAGTAACTAAAGACGAAGGACAACCGCTCGGTCTTTCAATCGACTCTGCGGTATTTGACCGAATTCGCACCTGCGATAACCACTGTTCGTTCTGCTTTATTTATCAGCTTCCTAAGGGAATGCGTAAATCACTCTACGTAAAAGACGACGACTTTCGACTCTCGTTTCTTTATGGGAATTACACAACACTCACCAGGTTTACTGAATTCGATCTAGAGCGTGTGATTGAAGAAGGACTTTCACCGCTCTATGTTTCTATTCACTCCACGAATCCTGAACTGCGTGCAGAAATGCTTCGTAATCCTCGTGGGGCTACGAGTCTTAGATGGCTTCGAGAAATTCTTCGTGCTGAAATTGAAGTTCATGCTCAGGTTGTTGTTTGTCCCGGAGTAAATGATGGAACTGAACTAGAGCGAACACTTCACGATGTCATCTCGCTCTATCCAGAGCTACAAACAGTTGCGCTCGTGCCAGTTGGGGTATCTGCATTCTCAATGGAAGAGACAATGCGTTCACACACAGAGCAAGAAGCTCGTGAAGTAGTGGCCCTCGCTGACAAGTTTCAAAAATTAACTGATGAAGTGCTTGGTCGAGTCTCTGTATTTGCAAGTGACGAGTTCTATCTCGTCGCAGGTCTTACACCGCCGTCTGCAACAAAGTTTGAAAGTTTGGATCAAGCTGAAAACGGTATTGGTCTAGTTGCTGCATTCTGTGACAGCTTTAATGAGCACTCCGAAATGGAAAAACTGGGAACTGGTTTCTTCCAATCAGTCGATGGCGCTCCAGCACTCGGATACCGCGCCCCTCGTGGTGGTAGTGACGACATCTACACAGGCGATGACGTCCTCATCATCACGGGCGAATATGCAAAGCCAATTCTTCGCACTCTCTGTGATGAAAACGGATTCGGTGATGTTGAAATTTTGGCTGTAGAGAACGCGTACTTCGGTGGAAACATTAAGGTCGCCGGTCTCCTTACGGGTCAAGACCTCATTAAGGCACTTCAAGGCATACCGGCAACAACCGTGTGTTTGCTACCTGATGTGTGTCTCTCAGAGGGCAGGTTCCTCGATGGCCTTACACTGGAAGACCTTCCGCATCCAGTGATCACCGTTCGCACAACGGGTCAAGATCTGCGAAAGACACTCGAGCTGGTGCGCTCCAAAGGAATGGTCTCGTCATGAAGAAGCCCCAGGTAGTAATCGTTGGGCGACCAAACGTTGGTAAGTCATCTCTTGTTAACCGTCTAGCTGGAAAGCGCGTTGCTGTTGTTGAAGAACACCGTGGCGTTACTCGCGACCGCAAGGCCGTTGAGATGGACTGGAACGGAGTCACCTTTGACGTTGTTGACACCGGTGGGTGGCTCGAAGTCGGAGACTCACTTGAATCCAAGGTTTCAAAGCAAGCAGAGGCCGCCCTTAGCGAAGCTGATCTTGTGCTCCTTGTTGTTGACGTAACAACAGGACTCGTTGACGAAGATGGACACGCTGCGCGTTGGGCTCTAAAGAGCGGCAAGCAAGTAGCTCTTGTTGTTAACAAAGTTGACGACGAGATCCACGAAGCTGCTTCTTGGGACTTCATGCGCCTGGGTGCTGGAGAACCACACACAGTAAGTGCGCAGCATGGACGTGGAACGGGCGATCTTCTCGACTTCATTGTCGCAGAACTCGGACAACAGATTGCTGTTGAAGAAGCATCAGAAGCTGACGATGACGGCGCACTACGCGTGGCAATCGTTGGACGACCAAACGTTGGCAAGTCAACGCTCTTCAACATGCTCATTGGCGAAGAACGCTCAGTGGTTCACGACATGCCTGGAACAACTCGTGACGCAATCGACACCGTTGTGCAAACTGAAGTTGGACTTATCCGATTCATTGACACTGCGGGTATGCGACGTCGAGCAAAAACCGAAGCCGGACTTGAGACCTACGCAGTTCTTCGAAGCCTTGACGCACTTGACCGCGCCGACATTGCAATTCTTGTAATTGATGCAACCGTTGGTGCAACGGGACAGGACCAGCGTCTCGCTGAGCGAATCTCCGCAGCCGGGTGTCCTTCACTAGTAGTTCTAAACAAGTGGGAGCTAATTCCTACTGAAGAGCGTGACTCCGTTCTAGAAACTGTTGGAATCAAGCTCGCGTTCCTTGGTGACGCTCCGGTAATGAAGACAACTGCAGTTTCTGGAAAGGGTGTTCACCGAATCCTTCCTGCTCTTTCAATAGCTGCAGCAGACTATGTAAAGCGTGTGCCAACTGGTGCGCTAAACCGTGCGATTCGAGACATCCAAATCAAGCAACCTGCTCCAACGGGCAAGATTCGTTACGCAGTTCAGGGTGCAATTGAGCCTCCAACATTTACTTTGTTCGTTTCAGGAAAGATTCCTTCTACCTACATGCGCTACATCGAGAGATCGCTTCGTGAGCGCTTCGAACTTGGTAATCAGCCAATTCGAGTTCGAGTCCGTACTGAATAATGACGAAGTGGTGTGAAGACTGCGACCGCCCTGTAGAGGGTGAGTATTGCGAGGTCTGTGGAAATCAGATCAAAGAGCTGGCCAAGGAACCAATTCCTTGGCGCTGGCGCTTCTTTATTTTCTGCACAGTTATTTACGTCATATGGCGTATCTATCAATTAGTTTCTTGGCTAACCCACTAGGAGGAATCATGCCGATTTATGCACTGGGGGACCGAGTCCCAACAATTCACGAGGATGCATACGTACATCCTGAAGCAGTAATCATTGGTGACGTTCGAATCGGAAAAGATTCAACCATCTGGCCTGGCGCTGTGCTTCGTGGTGACTACGGAACAATCATTGTTGGAGAGCGCACATCAATTCAAGACGGCAGCGTTATTCACGCCACTGCTGAGCTGCAGACAACTGTTGGAGACGACTGCGTCATTGGACACATTGTTCACCTAGAAGGATGCACAATTCATAACGGTGCACTTGTTGGCAATGGAGCGAACGTTCTTCACCGCGCAGTTGTGAACACTGGAGCAACGGTTGCTGCGGGTGCCGTTGTTAGAAACGATTCCGTAATTCCTGAGAATGCGTTAGCGGTTGGTGTTCCAGCAATCATTAAAGAGAACGCCAGTCACGCACAGTACATAATCATGGGAGCTGCGCTGTATGTAGAGAACGGAAAGCGCTACAAGAAAGATCTTCGAAAGCTTTAGCTATTCGAAATTGAAACAAGCTTTTCTAAAGCAGTGCCAGCTGAACCGCTCAGAACACTCTGCTTAGCTATTTCAAATCCTTCTGCAATTGTTGTTGCTTTTCCAGCAACGATTAATGCGAGTCCGGCATTCGCACACACCACATCAAAGACTGGTCCCTGACTACCATTAAGGAAACTACGAACAACCTCAACATTTATTGCAACGTCACCACCACGAATAGCTGAAACGTCGTGTGAGATACCGAGTTCTTTAGCTGCATCTACGCGCTTGGTTTCAATGGAGCTACCAGTTACGTAGTGCAGTGTGGCATTTGATCCCAGTGAAAGTTCGTCAAGTCCGTCATCAGAGTGAACAAGAATTGCAAATTCGATTCCTCGAGCCCCAAGGACCGCAGCCATCTGTTCCATAATCTGATTTTGCGATACACCAATTAGCGCTTTGGAAACGAGTGCTGGATTAGCGAGTGGTCCAAGAACATTGAATACAGTACGAAATCCAAGTGCGCGCCTAATTGGTGTGAGGTATCCGAGTGCATGGTGAAACGTGGGTGCAAAGCAGAAACCAATGCCAGCTTCTTCAACACAGGCTTTAACAATCTCTGCAGGAGCATCGAGGCGAACTCCAAGAGCTTCAAGAACGTCAGCAGATCCAACAGAAGACGATGCAGCTCTGTTTCCATGCTTGGCGATCTTTACGCCACTTCCAGCAACTGCGAGTGAAGCCATGGTCGAGATGTTCACGCTGTGGAGCTGGTCGCCACCCGTTCCAACAATGTCCATTGCACTGGGGTCAACGCTGAATGTTGTGGCGGACGCAATCATTGCGTCAACGAAACCAGTCATTTCATCTGCGGTCTCACCCTTTGCAGTGAGTGCAGTTAGAAAGCTCGCAATAAGAGGGGCTTCAATCTTTCCGTCAAGGATTTGAGCCAGGGCGTCACGGGCCTCAGATCGCTCTAAATTTGTGCCTCGCACAAGTGGGTTTAGGACATCCTGGGAAAACGAAACAACCATGGACATACGATACCCCCGGACCTCAGAGCGCTGATCTCCAAGTAGAATTGATGAATGGCGGCGACATATCTAGACGACATTGTCGAGTTTCACAGGCAACGAGTATCTAAGGACGCCCGTAACTGGAAAGAGCGCGCCGAATCTCTTCGTTACTCTGGTCCGTCATTTCGTGACGCCCTGAAGAACAATCCAAATGTTGCAGTTATCGCTGAAGTGAAACGACGCTCGCCATCAAAGGGATGGATCAACGAAGACCTTGACGCAGCATCTCTCGCTAAGAGTTATGTCGCTGGGGGAGCAAGTGCGATCTCAGTACTGACCGATGAAAAGCACTTCAGTGGGTCAGTTGCTGACCTAAGTGATGTTCGAGGTGCCGTGAGCGTGCCAATTCTTCGAAAAGATTTCACACTCGGAGCCAACGATGTTCTTGACTGTATTGAAATTGGTGCATCAGCTGTGCTCTTGATTGTGGCTGCACTCAGTCAGAGTGAACTACGTGATTATTTCGAACTGGCAGGGCAAGTTGGACTTGACGCACTAATTGAAGTTCATGATGAAACTGAAGCACAACGAGCTTTAGATGTAGGCGCAACAATCATTGGCATTAATCAACGTGATCTTCATTCGTTCTCTGTTGACACTGATCGCGCTGCAAGAGTTGCCAGGTCTCTTCCTTCCAGTGTCATTTCAGTCTGTGAATCTGGGCTCAAGGACCTACAAGATGTTCAAAACGCAAGTAGTGCAGGATTCGACGCCGTGCTCATTGGTGAGACCTTCGCCTCTGCTCCAGATCCAGAAGTTTCCGTAAGAGGACTTTCTTCAGTTTTAAAGAGTTCAAATGGTTGAGATCGATCTTCTTCCTTCGTTCATCAAAATTTGTGGAATCACGTCCGTACGCGACGCGACGTATGCAGTTGATGCAGGTGCAACGGCGATCGGCCTTGTATTTGCAAAATCACCTCGAAAGATTGACGCAACTACGGGACAAGAAATTTCTTCGTACGCCAAAGACAAGATTCTTCGAATTGGAGTATTTAAGGATCAATCAGATGCGGAGATACTTTCGTTCGTCACTCAAGTTGAGCTTGACTGCGTTCAACTTCACTCTGCACTCAGCACGGAACTCGCTTCTGAATTACGAAAACTGGGCGTTGCAATCATCAAGGCAATGTCAGTTGGAACAGAGGAAATTGAGAACTTCGACGAGCACCGTGTTGACGCTGTGCTCATAGATGGCCCTGCTCCCGGCAGTGGAAAAGAACACTCCTGGGCTGACGTG